>Ga0137409_10000079_pt1 | contig 82870 bp, 66 predicted proteins | sample CZODoug1_16funga_FD_122059 | JGI IMG/M metagenome (GOLD analysis project Ga0137409, IMG submission 122059) | Vadose zone soil fungal communities from Angelo Coast Range Reserve, California, USA - CZODoug1_16fungal (Hybrid Assembly) | ecosystem: Environmental > Terrestrial > Soil > Vadose zone... | reverse complement strand
GGGGCTGTAGCTCAGATGGATAGAGCAACGGTTTCCTAAACCGTTTGTCGCGAGTTCGACTCTCGCCAGCCCCACCAGCATCAGGGTGGACCCCTTGTGTTTCAGGTACTCGGCTTACGCAAGGTTGGGAACGCAGGTCGCCCTCGGCTATGTGTTCGGCGAACTTTTCTGTCTTTACCTGCCAGGCTTTTCGAGAGGCATCCCGTTCCTCACTGGTGTGCGTAACCTTTTTGTTTGCCTCGATTAGCGATGTCAAGCGGGGGCAAGAAAGCAGCGTGGGTTGCTCCACCACCCCTAACAATTTCGAAATAGCGGATGCGGAGTGAAAGAGTCAGAAAGCTCCTGTTCGTATTTGAGCACTTCTGAGGGTTTATAGAAATACTCTTTGCGGCAGTCGTCACACTGGACTCTGAAGCGGCCTTCGAGGGAAGGGCGAGGAGCGACGGGGTCGGTTTCGGCTAGGGGGATTCTATGCCTGAAGAAAATGTTCTGTCGAAGATGAAACCAATGGTTCTTGCAGAGCACCACCCAACAGTAGTGGCTATCGACCCACATTTCTTTTCTTTCAACTTTCTCCCGCTTGGTTCCGGTGGAAACCGCCGGAGGCACGGCAACCTCGATACCTGTGCCACCGCGAGCATCTGCGCCTGAAAGAGGACCGCCTGTGTTGGCGGGGACTGTCTTCTCTTCTCTCGATGTTTTCTGCCCCTGAGGTTCGTCCGTGTGGGCCGTCTTGAGGGCAAAGAAGATGCGAAGAGCCACGATTGTGATGCCCACGGCCGATAATATGAGAACAAGCCGCATAACATCCTCCAAGCCATCACAACGATTGGGCGGGAAAATCAGTGAAGGTCAATGGTCAGAGCCTACTTCTTTTGTCCCACAATTTCCAGAAACAGTTCTTGCCGTCAGTGGTCCCATCATGAGCGTATAAGTAAAAGGTAAACATTTATAATTCTTTGCGACATCGCAAACCTCTAAAATGTATGAACGGAGTATTGAGCGACCTGATTGCCATGTGACCGAGACGAGTGATAGGCTGTCACCAATGGCGGTGCAGCGTGAACTCGTTGAGCATTTCGCGAGGCTAGAACTCGCGCTAAATGACCACCAGAAGAAAGGCACGCCCAAAGGAGATCCCACCTACAGCAGGATATATACCCAACTCGCCAGAGACCTCGCGCCTTTAGGTATTGCACGGGATGGGATTCCAGAGGCCGCCAAATCTTGCGGTCGCCTCGGCACGTTCGAACGCTTAGAACAGCACATGAAGAAACCTGTCGCTTGAGCGAGGATGTGGCAGTTCTCTAGCGACGCATCATTTTTGTGACCCATCACCATTCGAAGTGATCACCAATAATTATTGATGCTGATGTACTTACTGCGCTTTACAAATCCCCGATGGGTACCGATGTCAAGCGAGAGAGGAGTCGGGACACTTTATCTCACAAGAACTCTCGTGAGCTAGGATTCTCGTTGACTTGGACCTTGGTCGGCATCACAATATGCGCCAACTTGCCCAGTAGTTTCCCAGGAAAGCGCAGGATAGTGGGCTATCTGGGAGCCCTTCTATTCTCACCCGTAGAACCCCGAAAAATCCAAACAAGGAGGATGCTCATGTCACGCAACATTATGCGAATATCGCTACTGACTATCTTCGTCGCCATACTCCACATGAGCCTGGTGCCGACAGTATGGGGTCAAGATGACAGGATTTGCTCAACGGCAAAAGCAGCGGGAGAGTGGGGATACGTATACACAGGGACGCTGCTCCTTCCAACAGGCCCGGCTCCTGTCGCCGCGGTCGGCCGATACACCTTGGACAAAGAAGGGAACATCTCTGGTGAGCAGACCAGAACTGTAGCTCCCGGCGAAGCGGCACAGGAGGTAATCAAAGGGACAGGCACAGTGAACGATGACTGCACAGGGACGGCAACAATCAGTGTTTACGACCAGTCGGGGAGGACTTTGCTGCGCACCGCAGTTTTGGCCGCCGTTTATGTGAATAACCAGAGAGAGGTTCGCTACCTTTTTGAATCGCTGGTGCTATCCAATGGCACAAGCATCAGGGTTGTCGTAACCGCCGATGCGAAGAGGGTGTTTTCGAAGGACTAGGCGATGATTGCCGTTCCCGAGGAACTTTCGGTCCACCGGAGCGGGAAACGATTCTATGTCGGAGCAAATCTGTTCCTCAGCGAATTTCACTCGTGACTTGCTGAGGCCTGGCCAGGATCGCGGCCACAAGGCCGCACGCGGCAGCAAAAGACAACCACAATCCCGGAATCGCGCGGTTCCCCGTTAAGTGGATCAGGTAGGTGCTGATCGCAGGCGTAAAACCACCGAACACAGCCGTAGCCAGGCTATAGGCGAGCGAGAAACCCGAAGTACGAACATCGACCGGCATGATCTCCGTGAGGAAAACGACCATGGCGCCGTTATAACTGGCGTAAAGGAATGACAACCACAGCTCAACCGCTAAAAGCCTGGAGAAGGTAGGCTCGCGAACCAGCCATAGCATCGCGGGGTAGGCTGTAACCAGCATTAGGATCGTGAAAACCAGAAGTAAAGGGCGACGGCCAATTCGGTCGGACAGCGCTCCCATGAGCGGAAGCCAGAAGAGATTGGAAGCCCCGACGCAGAGAGTCACAACCAAACTGTCGATGTTCGCCAGATGAAGCACCGAGTTGCCGAAGGTGGGAGTGTAGGCAGTGATCATGTAGAAGGAAACGGTGGTCATGGTGACCATCATCATCCCGACGAGCACGATGGCCCAGTTGGCACTAAGCGAGCGGAAAATCTCTGATGTTGTCGGACGGTGCTTACGCGCGACGAACTCGTCCGTCTCCTGAAGAGAGCGCCTGAGCCGGAACAGAAACGGAATTATTCCGCAGCCAAGAAGCAGGGGGACGCGCCATCCCCATGCGGTCATTTTCTCCGGAGCAAGGAAGGAACTGAGCACGACTCCAACGAGAGCAGCGAACATGACCGCTACCTGCTGGCTGCCCGATTGCCAGCTCACGTAGAAGCCCTTGTGTCCCGGCGTTGCAATTTCGGATAAATAGACGGAGACGCCGCCGAGTTCCATGCCCGCCGAAAATCCCTGCAGGAGCCGGCCGATCAACACAAGCAGCGGAGCCAGCAAGCCGATCGTCGCGTACCCCGGAGTGCACGCAATCGAAAAGATGCCCACGGACATGAGAGTCAGAGTCAGAATGAGGCCGGCGCGGCGGCCATGGTGATCGGTGTACGCTCCGAGCACGATGGCGCCGAGGGGCCGCATCAGAAATCCCGCCCCAAACGTCATCAGCGACAACATGAGCGATAGGAAAGGGTTGCCGCTGGGAAAGAAGGCGTTACCGATGGCCGTGGCGTAATAGCCAAAAACCATGAAGTCGTACATCTCCAGGAAATTTCCGCTGGAGACGCGCACGACGGACCAGATTTTTGCTTTCCGTTCTGCGGAGAGGCTCATGGGATCCAATGGTTCACTGTCGTGGCCGTCTGTGATGCGCAAGAGACAGCCGCCCATGGGATGTCCTTCCGTTTACCAAACCAGCTTCAGCCCTAGCTGAATCCGGCGTGCCTCCGTGGATGTGGAACCAATCACACCCGCCTTCGCTATCGGCGCTCCGCTTGCGTCGAAGATCGAATTGTTCGAATCGTTCAAAAAGTTAGGGGCGGCAAAATTTGGATGATTCATGATGTTGAAGAACTCGGCCCGAAATTGGATATTGAAGGCTTCCGAGATTCTCGGAACGTGAGTGTTCTTGAAGATGGAGAAATCTACAGTTGTGAGGCCCGGCCCATAGATGCTGTTGCGCCCTGCGTTGCCAACAAGATTCGTGCAAGTGCCCAGGATGCCCGCACTCCCGGGATCGCCCTTGCTCGGGTTAGGCGTCTTAAAGCCAAAGGGCTGGCACTGCGCAGCGATATCAGGAGTCGCCTGCGGGAGAGCGAAGCATTTTGTGTTTAGGTATTTAACGCCGCCTTGAACCGGGTTGCAACCCTGAACGAGGTTCGCAAAGTCCATAGAAAAGTCGCCGTTAAAGCCTGTGCCCAGGGGATCGCCGCCGCCTCCGATTGTTGGTGTAAATGGCGAACCAGTGGTCGCGGTGATGATGGTGCCAAGCTCCCAACCTCCGGCCAGATACGAAGCAGTCCCGGACTTTGGCCCCGGAACTTCCCAGATGAATGTGCCCACCAGCGTTTGTCTCACGTCAAAATCACATGCACCCACCCTGTAGGATTTGACGAGCAAGAGGGGCACGGCGATGGAATTTAGGTACGTGTCTCCGGTAACCGGTGCCGAGCTTGTGTCTCTGCACTTTCCGAATGTGTAGGAGATCTGGCCTTGAAGACCGTGACTCATGGTTTTCTTGAGTTGCGCCTGACCGGCTCCATAAGAGGCAGCGCCGTCAAATACAACGGGACGAATGCCAGCGCCGCCCGTGCCACCTCCCCAATTTGGGTTGATGGCTGTCCCGGTGGCCTGAGTTCCGCAGCCTTTACCCGGTTGAAGCTTGGCCGGAATACAAGGGACGAGAAGTCCTGCAGAGGTAACCATGGGCTGAACGAGATTGATGTCGTCGGCAGCGACAGACAAATGCACGGAGCGCGAGCCCACGTAGCCGACGATCAGGGTCCACGCCGGGGCGAGCTCGCGTTGGATGTTGAAGTTCCAGTTGAGCACGTCGGCGCGCTTGGGATCTTGCTGCACGAAGCGATTCCTGACAGCCTGGGGGTTGAAACTGATATTGGGGTCAATGCCACTGCCCAAGGTACCGTTTCTGTCAAAGCCGATGACCTGGTACGGAAAGGTCGCCGAGGTATTCAGGCCAAACTCATAAGGAAGCGGCAGCACGTCGAAAATGCCGAACCCTCCGCGCACCGCCGTTTTCCCATTCTTGAAAGGGTCCCAGGAGAAGCCAATCCGGGGCTCGAAGTTTTTACTCGTGGGATTGCTGGCTATAAAACTGTCGACATGAACTGGCCCACAAGCAGTTGGGCTAGCTGAACAGTTCGCGAGGGTCGTAATTTCCTGGATCCTGTTGTTGGCGTCCTTCGGCAGTGTCGCGAACTCGTAGCGCACACCCATATTGACGGTGAGGTTAGGGCGAAAGCGCCAATCGTCCTGAAGATACCCCGCGAAGAAGCTCTCTCGAATGGCGACCGCACTAGACCCTCCCGGGGCGAGCGCATTCAGCCTATTCGGTGTGTTGTTCAGTAAGGCCGCCAAGTTGGGATAATTGTTCATTCTGCCGTTTGGACTGAGCTTTTCCGTAATGTTGTAGAGCATGCGCTCGAAGGCAAACCCCAGTTTCAGGGAATGTGTACCGCGAGTGAGGAAGGCATCATCATAAAATTGGCCGGAGGTCCAGCGGTGCAGAAACCGGTTGAGACCGCCCAGCCCAATCGCCGTTGTGAGGACGCCCGGTACTCCGATTTGTGGCGGCCCGGCAGCGCCAGGTGCGATCGCGAGAGTCGTGTCTTTCGCGACTGCGTCGCCGGAGACAGGATCATTGATATCGCCTCGTACGCGGCTCACACCTGCCCGAAACGTGTTGACCAATGCGGGACCAAAAATATGGGTTTCTTCGGCGCTGGCCATCTGGCGACGAGAAAAAACCTGATGCGTGGCGTTCAAGAGCGGGTCGGGCTGTGACTGCGGACCAGAATCCCAGAAGTAGCTGGCGGCTAGATTGTCTTTGGCGGAGATCTTCTGGTCGACCCTTGCTGTGAAGTAGTTCTCGTTCGAAATACTCGGCAAAGCCACGTTAAATGTCTGCGTAATTCCATTGCCGTCGACGGGTGTGCCGGCCGGGGCTTCCGGCCACAGCTTCATGTACGGCGCGACTGCGGGAACCGCCAGGGCACGCTCAGCGTCGGTGGGAACGTGGATGGTTTGAGAGCCTGGCCTGTTCTGGCGTACTCCCTCGTAGGTGCCGTAGACAAATGTCTTGTCCTTGACTAGCGCCCTACCACCAGAGGCTCCGAACTGAATGCGCCGGAAAGGGGGGATGGGTTTCGTTGAATCATCGAAAAAGTTCTTGGCATCGAAAATCTTATCGCGGTCGAAGAAGAAGGCGGTTCCGTGAAAATCGTTTGTGCCGCTCTTGGTAATGGCGTTGATCACCGCACCGGAAGTACGTCCGTACTCGGCGGTGTAGTTGCTCGTTAGAACGGAAAACTCCTGGATCCCATCCACTCCCAAATTACCGCCGCTCGCGCCTCCCGGCGCTCCGTTCGAATAGTCGTTTATGCTCATTCCGTTAACGCGATAGGTATTTTCATTCGCGCGGTGGCCAGAGTCGCTCAATTGATTTCCGAAGCCCCGGTTGCCTTTGTTGGCGCTGAATCCGGTTCCGACTTGATTGGGGATACTCGTGACTCCCGGCTCGAGGGCGGCCAGTGAAGTCCAATCGCGACCGTTAAGGGGCAACTCTCGCACTGTCGTGGAATCCACAGTTGCACTGATAGTGGAAGATGCCGTTTGAACGTCGGGAGGAGTGGCGCTTACTTCGACGGTTTGGTTGAGCTGGCCGACTTGGAGGCTCACATTCAGCGCCTGCTGCGCCCCAACCGTAAGGCGGACGTCCTTCTGAACTGAGGTCTGGAATCCCTGGGCCCCCACGCGGACTTCATACGTTCCCGGCAGCAGGTTTGGCGCGGAATAGAAGCCGTCTCCGTTCGAGCTGACCTCTCGTACAACGCCCGTGCCCAGATTCTTGATGCTCACCGTGGCACCCGGCACAGCTCCACCGCGTTCGTCGGTGATCAGACCTGACAGCGCGGCTCCCACCGCCTGGGCCCGGGCCGCACCAGCAAGCCCTTCGCTTGCGACCAGGAGCGCAAGCACGATCATGCCGATTCTCAATGCCAAGTCGCTCTGTCTTCCAGCGATGCTCATCTCATCCTCCAGATTTGCCATGCGGAGAGTCCGGACACGAGCACATCCCATCTCGCGGCACGCGCCACTTGCTCAAATCCTCGACAATTTGTTCGGCCCTCTGATTTGTCCGATTTACGCGGACGCCCCCAGCATTAGCCGCACTTTGCTGCCCTTCCTCAAGCATTGCAAGTCCTATTGCGTCACATCGAAAACACTTATTTATCACACATTGTCTTCAACAAAATGAACCACTTAGAGGCGCGGGTAACACGCCCGCCTCTTTGACGACCGCGGCAGGCGGGGTTATACTCGCCTTCGCTCCCGCAGACAACACCATGAAACAGTCCGCCATACCGGCAAACTCGGTGCGCTTCGGCGTTTACGAGTTTGACCTCCGGTCCGGCGAACTCCGCAAGCACGGCATTCGCATCAAGCTCCAGGAGCAGCCCTGTCAGATCCTCGCCATCCTTCTGGAACACCGCGGGGAAATGGTCGCTCGCGAAGAACTGCAGCGCCGCCTCTGGCCCAGCGACACCTTCGTCGACTTTGATCACAGCCTCAACACGGCAGTCATGCGGCTCCGTGAAGCGTTGAACGATTCCTCCGAAAACCCGCGCTTCATCGAGACGCTTCCGCGTCGTGGCTACCGCTTTGTTGCCCCGGTCGAGGAGAAATCCGCCTCCGTAACCGAAACGGCCCAGACGGAAACTGGGGAGGTCAGCGCATCTCAAAGCGCCATTGCGAAAAATGACCCAACGCTCTCCCCTCTTTCGCCAGGACTTCCGGCGACGGCCGGCAAGGCGGTTGGCCGCCTCCCGCGGCAGGAAGTTGTGTTGGCCGCGATATTCTTACTTGGGCTTGTCCTCGCTGGTGGCCTCGCTGTCCGCTATTTGCGCACGCCTTCCGTTGTTACTGCGCCCCCCGATCAGATCACCTCTCTTGTCGTTCTGCCATTCGAGAATCTTTCCGCCGACAAAGATCAGGCGTACTTCGCGGATGGCATGACCGACGAATTGATCGCGCATCTGGCTAAGATCCGCTCGCTGCGCGTCATATCCCGAACTTCGTCCATGGAATACAAAGGAACGCACAAAACGCTCTCGCAGATTGCGCGAGATTTGAATGTCGATGCCGTCGTGGAAGGCACGGTGTTGCGTTCGGGTGACCGCGTGCGAATCACCGCGGAGCTCGTGCAGGTGGCTACCGACGGCCACCTCTGGGCGGAATCTTACGAGAGCCAGTTGGGCGATATCCTCACGCTGCAAAGCCATGTCACCAGCGCCATCGTGAATGAAATCAGAGTCAAACTGACACCCGAAGACCAAGTGCGGCTCGCTGCCACCCGCCCCGTCAGCACGCTGAGTTACGAAAACTACCTAAAGGGGCGCTATTACTGGAACAAAAGGTCCCAGGAAGGCCTCACCAAAGCCATCAATTATTTCCAGATCGCCGTCGAAAAGGATCCTCGCTACGCGCTCGCCTACGCCGGCCTGGCGGACTGTTACAGCATCATCGGCTCGGCGATAGTTGGAACCGTCCCCACAGCGGAAGTGGCTCCCAAAGCCCGCGCCGCCGCCCTCAAGTCGCTGGAACTAGATAACACGCTAGCCGAAGCCCACACTTCGCTCGCCACCGTGCGCTTCAACTACGATTGGGATTGGAACGCCGCCGCCAGTGGGTTCCGGCGCGCGGTGGAACTGAACCCCAGCTACGCCACCGCTTACCAGCGAAATTCGCTTTACTTGATGAGCATGGGGCGCGCCAGCGAGAGCATCGCGGAGATGAATCGCGCGCATGACCTGGATCCCCTCTCCATCAGCATGAATTTCAGTTTGGGCTGGCGGCTCTATATGGCCCGCGAATATGACCAGGCCATCGAACAATTGCGAAACACCGTCGATATGGACCCGGGCTTTGTTCTTCCGCACCTCGTTCTTGGTCAGGCATACGAACAGAAGAAAGCGTATGACCAAGCGATTACGGAGCTTCGGCGTACCGCGGATATTTCGCAGAACAGTCCACCCGTTCTCGCTGCCCTCGCGCGAACCTATGCTGTATCGGGGAGAACCACCGAAGCAAGAAATCTACTGGACCAATTGATGCAACAAGCGAAGAAACAGTACGTTTCGCCTTTCTATGTGGCCATTGTTTACGCGGGCCTCGGCGAAAAGGACCAGGCTTTGGACTGGCTTGAAAAGGCTTATGGCGACCACTCCAACGCAATCATTTTCCTGAAAGTTGACCCGCAGTTGGACACGCTGCGCGCCAGTCCGCGATTTCATGAATTGCAGCGCAAGCTGCGACTGCCTGAATAGTTCGGCGCCTCAACATCATTGGTCGCTCAAAGCTTCTCGGCACTGGTCAATTGAGATAGATATGGCTGAGTGGCTAGTCCTTCTGGCTCACGCACCTCGTGATCGCTGCTCCCAATTCTTTGGTTGTGGCCTTGCCTCCGATATCGGGAGTACGGACTTTCGCCTGAGCCAGAACCTGCGTAATGGCGTTCTCGACGGCATCGGCCGCTTCCGAAGCGCCCAGATGCCTTAACATCATCGCCCCGGACCAAATCTGTCCTACGGGATTTGCGATCCCCGTGCCGGCGATGTCCGGCGCCGAGCCGTGGACGGGTTCGAACATGGACGGAAACTCTCTTTCCGGATTGAGATTTGCGGAGGGAGCAATGCCAATCGATCCGACTACCGCTGGACCCAGGTCGGAGAGAATGTCCCCGAAAAGATTGGAGCCCACGACGACATCAAACCAATCCGGGTGCCTCACAAAATGTGCGGTCAGGATATCGATGTGGTATTGGTCCGTGCGGATATCCGGAAATTCAGCCGCCATCTCATGAAAACGTTCGTCCCAGAACGGCATGGTATGAATGATCCCGTTTGATTTTGTGGCGGACGTTAGATGCTTGTTTCTCTTGCGCGCCAATTCGAAAGCAAATTTCATCACGCGGTCAACGCCACGCCGCGTGAAAACCGTCTGTTGCACCGCCATCTCTTCTTCCGTGCCTTCGTAAAGACGGCCGCCGATGTTCGAATATTCTCCTTCGTTGTTCTCACGGACGATGCAGAAATCAATCTGACCGGGTTTCCAATTCTTCAGCGGAGTTTCAATTCCTTCAAAAAGACGCACCGGCCGCAAATTTACGTACTGCCGGAAACTTCGGCGTATGGGGATCAACAGTCCCCAAAGCGAAATGTGATCCGGAACGCCGGGATGGCCAACGGCGCCGAGGAAGATAGCGTCGAAAGGCCGCAGTTGCTCCAGGCCGTCGGCGGGCATCATCTTTCCGGTCTTGACGTAAGTTTCGCAACTCCAATCGAAGGCGTGCCAGTGCATCTGGAATCCAAAGCGCCGTCCCGCCGCTTCCAGCGCGAGCATGCCTTCGGGCACCACTTCTTTCCCGATGCCGTCTCCGGCGATGACTGCGATATTGAAAGTTTTCATGTGCGCGGGACTTTATCCTTTTCCTTTTTCGGCTGCCAGCAACGGCGAAAGCGCGCTCACATCCGGGGCCGAATCTAAGGCGCGGACAAAAGCGATGATTTTCTCGGTCTTGCCGCTAGGCCAGTCTGCGTATTCGGCGCATCCTCTGAATTTGGCCGCCGCTTCTTCAAATGTCATCGGGTTCGCGGGGCTGCCCTTGCCAAACTCGGCCCGGCCCGCGATGACCCTTCCGTCCTTCAAATGAATTTTCAGCAAGGAGGTCATCTTGTCGAAACCGGCGCTCTCCGCCTCCGGGTCCACATAAAAGTTTACACGGCGAATCATCTCCTGAACGTCGGCGCGCTGAACTACTTTGTCCGAGAACTCGCGCAAGCCCGCTTTGTGCTCCAGAAGGAGTATGGCGATGCAAAATTCCATGCTGAATTTGGCTTCCAGTCCCGTCTTTGGCTGATGGTGGAGAAGCGTGGTGGTCATGTTGTGATTTGCGCCGACATCGACCTTTTCAACCTGAGAGGCTTGCAGATTGTTGACTTCGATCAGGTGCGCAAGCTCCGTCATGGCGGGATGAGCGAGGGAGCCGGACGGATAAGGCTTCAGCGAGATTCCGGGGGTGGAGAAGGTCCAAGGCTTTCCGAGACGATCCACAATTGCCGCTGGATCGTAGGAACCTCCGAAAGCGTGGAAGAAGCCGCGCTCCGCTTCCAAAATTTGCTCTGCCGCCGTCCAACCTAGCGCCACAAGATCAGTCGAAGTCACTCCGCTTTCGGCAGCGTGACCGGCTTGGTACGGCTTGGTCATGGTCCCGAAGTTTTCTCTAAGGCCGCCAGATTGACTGGCAACCAGACCAAAGGCATTCAGAATTTTCGGCACTTCGAAGTGGAGCAGTTTCGCACAAGCCGCCGCGGAGCCAAATGGCCCGCACGTCCCAGTGGAGTGAAATCCATCCTGGTAGTGGCGAGGCGAGATAGCTTCCGCGATCTTACACTCCACCTCGACGCCCACATGATAGGCCAGCGTCAATTGCTTTCCGGAAACGCCACCCCGTTCGGCGAGTGCGAGGACGGCAGGAAGCACGGGTACGGTAGGGTGCACGAGCAGGCCATAGACACGGTCCTTGGCGACGGCGAGCTGCGTATCGTCGAAATCATCCGCGTGAATCGAGACACCGTTCACAAATGCGGCGAAGCGCGGGGATGTCTTCCGCGCGGATCCTATGATCGTGGATTTTCCATCGCAGACGCCGATAGTCTCAAGATACTGGCGGCACAAAGCTCCTGACTGCGCCTTGGATCCTGCTAACGCCAATCCCAAGCCATCCAGGATCGACTTTTTCCCCAATTCGATTACTTCTCCAGGAATATCCTCGTATTTGGTCTGCCAGACAAATTCGCCGACATATTCCGTGAGGCCGGGAGCTTTGGGAAAATCAGCTCTTGACGGCAGTCCGGTGCCATTTACGGAACCAGTGATCACGCTTGAAGCAATTGCGCCGAGAGATGCTTTGCCGAAGTCACGCCTTCGCATTTTTCACCCGAATGCTCTGTGGATTCACTTCCGGCTGCATCCTTTGCCGCCCGACAAACTCAGATCATTGCGCAAAACCTGACCACTCCAGCTTGCCGGGGATCGAGATGCAAATCGCGGCTAACGGGACTCCTGTGCCTGCCGCGAGGCGTTATGTGTGGTTTCCATCAGCCGATAAACTTGACGTCGAGATAGCATCCCCGCATTCCTTAGGGTTGCACCTCGTAGACGCGCACTTCAGCGTCTTTCTTTTCGTGATGCGGGACAGCGAGATAGTAGCGATTGAGTTCCGGAACCAGGATGCCCGTCTTGGCGCGAAAACTTCCGGGAATTTTGGCCAGCAAAGCGTAATGGTCGGGATCCTTTTGTTCGAAAACATCGACGAATTGATCGCCTGCGAGGTAGAGGCGCCTCTGCTTCGCGTCGTAACTCATATCGTCAACAAAACCTACGGCCGGCAAGTCCGCGATAACCTTGCCGCTGTCCGAATTGAGCACAATCAGCTTTCCCGGCTTGCGCGTGACCACAAAAAGGCGATGATTGGCTTCGTCCAGGGCCATGGCCACATTTTGCGTGTCGCCCGCAGGAAGCGGCCAAGTAGCCGTGAGGGCCGACTTGTTCCGGTCGAGCACACCTACCGCGTTTCGACCTGTGATGTTACAGAACATGCGCGGTCCGCCTTTTTCAAGCACGATCGCCTCGACATGGTTCGAGTTGATCTTGATATCGCGCAGCTTCTTCGAGCTGTTCGTATCCACGACGCTGATCAGCGAATACGGCGTATGTGCCTCTCTCCCGCCGTTGACGACGTACAAATAGTTCGTAGCCGGATCATAAGCGATGGAATCAGCGTCGACGGAAACTTTGATCTCGTCGAGCAGTTTATAGCTATCACTGTCGTAAACTTTGACTGCCGAAGCATCGCCTTCCACGATGAACAGTTTTTTCAAATCCTTGCGGTAAAAAATGGCGTGCGGCGCTTTCACATCTTCCATGGTGTGGATCAGCTTATTTGTGCTGCTATCCAAGACCAGCACTTTCCCATTCTCTTCCCCGGTCAGGAACAGCCGGTGTCCATCGACGTCCGGGGCAAAGTGGTCAAAATCGCCGTCTTGCAGTCCTGGCAACGGAATAGTCGCCACTAATTTCAGTGGCACGGGCTCTTGAGCGCGGCTGTTGGCGGTCACAGTGAAAAAGAGCAGCAGGATGAAAAACTTAGCGTGCTTCATATTCTTCCTTTCCATTGGTTTCGACGGGCGGATGCTACGCTGCCGCACAGTTGGAGTCAACGCCCCTTCTCAGCGCTTATCGGAGATGACGAGCTTCAAATGAGGTAAAGATGCTTGTTTACAAGCCAAATTCACCGGGCGTCATTCGTTATCTAAATAGAAATTAATGTTGGTTTAAGTTCGCATGGAGGTGGATGGGCTATGCTCTGGCGTACCGGCACGAGGCATAAGCCGAATTGTGGTGAAGAGCCGCTTCGTTCCGGGGATGCCCGGCCGAAGAGCCTGCTGCAATTCTTCCAAATGAGCAAGGCATCAATTATTCAGGGAGAGAAAATGAAGAAGCGTTTCTTGATTTCACTTACGATTCTCGCACTATTCGGTACAGGTCTGCCTTGTCAGGAAACTGTTCCGCTTAAGCTTGTCCAGACTTTCCAACTGTCTCCCCAAGTAAAAGGAAACTTCGACCATTTCGGAATTGACCTGAAGGGCGGGCGGCTGTTTGCGACTCCGGAAGGCTACCACGCTGTAGTTGTGTTTGATCTGAAGACCGGCAAACTGGTTCACAAAATAGATGGAATTGGCAAGCCGCATGCCGTGCTCTATCGAGAGGATCTGAACCGCATTTACGTTACTGACGGCGATGCGGGAGACCTGAAGATCTTCGACGGTACAACGTACGGTTTAGTGTCTAGCGTAAAACTCCTGGAGGACGCGGATTCCATTGGGTACGATCCAGCGACAAAATACCTTTATATCGACAATGGAGGTGGAGACGTTCATCAGACATTCTCGATGCTGAGCGTCGTTGATACGACCGCAGGAGAGAAATTGGCCGACCTAAAGATTGACGGAGAGACTCTCGAGGCCATGACGCTTGAGAAGTCCACCTCGAAAATGTATGTGAATAACAGATCCAAGAACCAGGTTTCTGTGGTGGACCGGCAGAAGCGTGAACTCGTAGCGAGTTGGCCCGTAACCCTATGCAAGAACAACGTCGCCATGGCCCTCGATGAAACGAACCATCGCTTGTTCGTTGCCTGCCGCACTGGGCAGATCGCCGTGCTCGATACGCAAACCGGCAAGGAAGTTACGTCCTTCCCGATCACCAAAGGCGTTGACGACATTACCTACGATGCGGCCAACAAACGCGTCTACGCCGCTTGCGACGGCGCCGTTGATATCTATCAGCAGTCCGGCCCCGATAGCTACAAGTTGGTTGGGAACATCTCCACAGGCCCTATGGGAAGGACAGCGCGTCTCGTGCCCGAATTGAAGCGCTACTTTGTGGCCGTGCCGCAGCATGGCACCACAAGCGCTGAGGTGCTCGTGTTCGAAGTACTGTGAAAAGTCGCATGGTTCGGAACCGAATGTGAATTCCGTTCCGAGATGGCTTGACGCGGTCCACGGAGCGCCTCGTTATGAGAGAATAATGACCGGGGCTATGCGGATCCTATTAGTGGAAGATGAACGGAAGGTCGCCAGCTTTATTGCGCGCGCCCTCAGGGAAAATACCTACGCAGTGGATGTGGCGGAATCGGGTCAGAAGGCGCTTGAATTGGGAGGTGACGTTCCCTACGACGCCATTCTCCTCGATGTGCGTTTGCCTGACCTGAGCGGGATCGAAGTCTGCCGCGAGTTGCGTCAACGGGGTATAGAGTCTCCCGTGATGATGCTTACAGCGCGGGGTTTGGTCGAGCAGCGGGTCGAAGGCTTGGATGCCGGTGCCGACGACTATCTAACGAAACCTTTCGTCTTGGCGGAACTCCTTGCGCGTGTGCGGGCGCTGGTTCGGCGGGGCTTCCACAGCACCAACGCGAAGCTTCGCTACGCAGACCTTATACTCGACCGTCACCGCCGCCGCGCCACGCGCGATAAAGAGACAATCCCGCTGACCTCCAGAGAGTTTGCCCTCCTCGAGCTGCTTTTGCTTCGCGCACCTGAGCTTATTACCCGCAGTGAAATCGTGGAACATGTTTGGGACTGCCACTTCGACAGCGAAACAAATCTCGTTGAGGTCTATATCAATCGGCTTCGCCAGAAGATCGATCAAGATCGTTCCGTCAAGCTTATCCATACGGTTCGCGGCGTGGGATACCGCCTGGGGATGCCGGGGTCATGAAAGTCAGAACCCTCCGTCTTCGGATGATGTTGCTTTTCTGCACCGTCGTCGGAATACTTCTCGCCGGGTCATACTTGGCGTTTTGGGGCATGCTGGCCCATGCGGTCCATAACCAACTCAATCGTCAGTTGCTTGAGACTGCGCGCCCCATCGTTTCTGATATGGTCTCTGAACCCGACGCGAAGGACATAAACCGTCTCGACCTTCCCGGCGAGTTTTTTGAGCTCCTGGACCAAAATGGCCAAGTCCTTCAGCAGTCGAAGAATCTCTCGCGGCCTATAAAGCTAGACGGGCTGAGCCTTGCCGATTCACGGCCGACTTTCGGAATAGCTGCCCTGGAGAATGGCGAAACGGTGCGCGTGGCGCTCATTCCTTTTCAGCAAGGAAATCAGGGGCGTATTTTTGCCGTGGCCATCCCTACCTTTGGGACCAACCGGGTGCTCGACAGCTTTGGTCGAGTGGCCTTGTTGCTTTTTCCTCTAAGCCTCCTATTGACCGCCGGAATATCAGCACTATACGTCGGGAGAAGCCTTGCCCCCATCAACGAGCTGACCATGCATGCCGCGCTGATGGCCAAGCGTGTCACCAACCGGCAAGGATTTTGGACGCCCCTGCCGGTGTCTTCCCCTCATGATGAGCTTGGGCGATTGGCGGAAACCTTTAATCACCTATTGAAGAGCGTTGATTCGGCCGTTCTCCAGTTACGCCAATTTGTGACAGACGCTTCGCACGAGCTGCGCACTCCACTCGCAGTTCTTCACGGCGAGACAGAGTTGCTGCTCTCAAGACCGCGAAGCACTGAGGAATATTGCCAGACTCTTTGTGTATTCGACGATGAGTTCAAGAAACTGACGCGGATTGTGGAAGGTCTGTTCACTCTCTCGATGGCTGACGCCGGCCAACTACATTTGATCCGGGAACCGCTTTACATCAACGAGGTTCTCGAAGAAGCTTGCGCCTTGGCTGCCTCGCGAGCGCGCGCGAAGAATATCTCCATCGTGCGGGATTTGGACCAGGAACTGGCCTGTACTGGAGATGAGGCCTTCCTGCACCAATTGTTTTTGATTTTTCTCGACAACGCGATCAAGTATTCCCCCGATGGTACGCGCATCCGTGTAACGTTAGAGATTCTCGACGGCGCGATTCAAGCGCGTTTTCAAGATCAAGGCGTCGGAATCTCACCAGAGCACTTACCGTTCATCTTTGATCGGTTCTACCGGGCCGCGCCTTTGAATAGCGGTGAGGCCCAGAGCGGAGGGCTCGGTCTGGCCATCGCGCAGGCCATCGCCATCGCCCATGGTGGCACCATTGAGTGTGAGAGCACCGTGGGAGTCGGTTCAACTTTCACCGTGATATTGCCCATTACTCATTCCCAAGATGCGGCCCTCGAACCCCCACCTAAACAGAAATTAATTCTCCGTTAAGGCATAATCTTACCCTCTGCACTAGGCTCAACCCCAATCTGGAGGTGATCCGGTGTTCTCTCGAAGAATTTCTACAATGTATTTGTATTGCCGCATCGCAGTGGTTTTTTTGATGTGTGGCATTTATCTTTCAGTTCCAGCCGATGCCCAAGTGGCGGGGGGAACGCTCTCCGGTACCATCACGGACCCTTCCGACAAATTTGTGCCACAGGCGCAAATTTCGATCAGGAATGTGGCGACTGGAATTACAACCACGGTTACCACGAACTCGGACGGCTTCTACATAGCAGCGAACCTGCTCCCCGGAGAGTATCAAGTCACTGTCTCCGCAAGCGGATTCGCGACTGAGGCCAAAAAGGGGATCTCCCTTACGGTGGGCGCGCAGCAGGTCTTTAACCTCACTCTGCAAGTAGGGTCTGCAGCGAAGACCGTCGTAGAGGTAACCACCGAAGCTCCTGCGGTGCAACTCGCCAGTTCCGACATCAGCGCGGTTGTAACAGCGAACACCGTCCGCGAGTTGCCTCTCAACGGCCGCAGTTGGACGGACTTGGCTACCCTCCAGCCCGGCGTGGACGCTATCCAGACCCAGCCAACATTCTCAGTGGGCGCGGACCGCGGCAATCGCGGTTTCGGTCAGCAGTTGACCATCTCTGGCGCCCGCCCACAGCAGAATAATTATCGTCTCGACGGCGCGAGTATCAACGATTACGCGAACGGGGCGCCGGGCAGCGTGATGGGCGGAAACTTGGGCGTGGATGCAATCCAGGAATTTTCCGTCCTCACGAGCAACTACTCGGCCGAGTATGGAAAGACTTCCGGAGGCGTCGTCAACGCTGTTACCCGCTCCGGGACGAATGGTTTGCACGGAAGCGTTTACGAATTTCTCCGCAACAGCGCGTTGGACGCCAGAAATTTCTTCGATCCAGCTCAAATCCCGCCGTTCAAGCGGAACCAGTTCGGTGGCTCGATTGGCGGCCCCATTATCAAGAATCGTACGTTTTTCTTCGCGGACTATGAAGGCATTCGCCAGTCGAAGGGTATCACTGCGGTTACTACCGTGCCTTCGCTCTTTGCCAGGTCAGGACTAATTTGTTCAAAGCCACAAGCCAACGAATGCCAAACCCACCAACTAGCGGCCGGGCCAAACACAGATGCAAATGGCATTGATTTAAATGCGAAGAAGTTCCTTGCGTTCTATCACCTGCCCCCGCTCGACGCAGCCATACGTGGGAGCGGCGATGTTGCGGAATACCGCTTTTCGGGTCAACAAGTGGTGAACGAAAACTTCTTTACCACGCGCCTGGATCACAAATTTTCCGAGAAGGACAATGCATCCGGCACCTACCTGTTTGACAGGACTCCCTACACTTCCCCCGACGGAGTAAATGACGTTTTGCTCGGTAGTAAGAGCTCGAGGCAGATCGCTGTCCTGGAGGAGACACATCTCTTTAAGCCCACCTTCGCGAATACAGCCCGGTTTGGTTACAACTACGAAGTCGTAGACAACAATCAAGGCCTGAGTGCCTTGGTTCCGGAAGCGGGCGATACGTCTCTGGGCTCTTTTTCAGGCCGCACCGCGTCTCAGGTGTTAATTGGAAAGGTCACGCCTTTTTTGGGTGGAGTCGGCGGAGAGCCTGCATATTTTTATCATTGGAATTCTTTTCAGATCTATGACGACGCGCTCGTGAGCAAAGGCACTCATACCATCAAGTTCGGCGGTGCCGTTGAGCGAATGCAGCTCAACATCAGAGCCCTCTCCGATCCGAGTGGAATCTGGAGATTCCCAGGCGTCGAGGGTTTCCTCACGAATAAGCCCAGCAAGTTCCAAGGGGGCATCGCCAGTACTCTTTCCCCGCGCAACCTTCGTCAGACCCTCTTCGGTTTATATGTGCAGGACGACTGGCGTTGGAAGTCCAACCTCACATTGAATCTGGGGCTGCGTTACGAGATGACCTCCGTGCCCACCGAGACTGCCGGCAAGCTTTCCGTTCTTAGGAATCTCTCGGACGCCACTCCCCATCTCGGCGATCCATTTTTTGGCAATCCCACAACGAAGAATTTCGAACCGCGTATCGGCTTTGCATGGGACCCCTTGCGCAACGGAAAGATGGCGATCCGCGGCGGCGCCGGGTTGTTTGATGTGCTGCCGCTGCCGTATCAGTTCACACTTCTGACGACGCTGGCGGCGCCGTTCTTCCAATATACGACGCTTACCCCCTGCCCGAACCCGCTCCCGAATCCGCCTCCTGCATGTATCAAGCCTGGATCGTTCTTTGATGGGTTGGGGGCGCTACCCGCGGATCCCAAGAAATTGCGTGCAACGTATATTGATCCGAACCCCAAACGCAATTACGTGGCCCAGTGGAACCTTAATGTGCAGTACCAGCTCACTTCGAGCCTGACGTCGATGATTGCCTACGTTGGCTCGCGCGGCATCCATCAGCCCTACCGTGTGGACGATGCCGATATGGCCCTTCCCACGATTACCTCGGCAGGGTATCTATGGGACCCCAGCGCCGACCGAATCAACACTAACTATGGCTCCATCCGAGGGATGTTTTATGAAGGTCGTTCCTATTACAACGCGCTCGAAACGCAATTGGCCAAGCGCATGAGTCATGGCTTTCAAATGCAGGGCACTTTCACTTGGGGCAAGAGCATTGACACCAGCTCCGCAACGGTGGCAGGCGATGCCTTTGGCAATTCCATCTCGAGCCTGCAGTTTTTCTTCGATCCGAAGCTGAGCCGCGCGCCTTCTGACTTCAACATTGGGCGAACGCTGGTGTTGAATGGCACCTGGGAGGTTCCGTCGCCCAAATCCTTTACTGGCCCCGCGCATTGGGTCGCGGATGGCTGGCAGCTCGGCGTGATCTTCGCTGCGAGCGACGGCGTGCCGTTCACGCCCACTTGGGGCACCGGTGATGACCCCGCCGGGACGCAAAGCGCCGACGACTGGGCTTTCCCCAACCGGCTTGGCGGCCCTGGATGCAAGAGTCTTATTAATCCCGGCAACCCCAACACATACGTCAAGACGGGGTGCTTCGCGGTCCCAACGGCGCCGGATCATCCCTTCTACGACGCCCATTGCGATCCGCACATTGATCCCGACACTGGCGTGCCAGTGTTTCCGTTCCCGCTTTGCCCCAATCTGCGCGGCAATGCCGGTCGCAACATCTTGATCGGCCCAGGCATCACATCCCTAGACTTCTCGGTGTTCAAAAACAACCGCATTAAGAGAATCTCCGAAACTTTCAACTTGCAGTTCCGGGCTGAAATTTTCAACATTCTCAACCACGCCAATTTCGCTCCGCCCACAACTCCCGATAACACTGACATTTTCGATTCGTCGGGAGGAGGGACAGGCGTGGCGGGTTTGCTGTCGAGAACTACTACGACCGCCCGCGAAATTCAGTTTGCTATCAAGGTCGTGTTCTAATTTTGTTACCTGTTCGATTGCATTGCCTTCCCGGCTGGGGCCGGGAAGGCAATGTAAGTGCCTAAACCCGAGCTCTTCAGCCCAAATCCACGGGCAGCCGCATGAGAGGGCCGTGAAACTGGCCTCCGTAGACATCCGTATCCAATAAGTCCCCAGAAAAGACCGCACGGGGAATTGATATTTTCACTGCCAAGAGCCGTTCAATTACGAAGAACCGCACCTGTTCCACCTGTGTCCTGTAAAGATGGGCAATCATCTCACGGTTGAGTTTGCCGCTTTTCATCACTTGATGAAAGCAGTCGGCGTCTTTGAACATGATGTCAAAGGTAAGCTCGAACGGCCCGGCATTCTTGCTTCGAATGAGTTTCGTAAATTCCCAGAGTTCTCGCATTCAGTTCCTCAGCTTTACAAATCTTCAATGTTCATCCGAAACGGTTGGCAAGGGTCTCTCAACTGCCACAGGTGATTTGCACAGAAGCGGTAGACCGGTCCAACATCAATCCCCGGAGGCGAAAATGGAAACGCAAAATTGCTGATCAAACCTTCTTGTTCGGGGATCGGGTGGTGCAGCCCGGTGTGCCATACGAGCGGCAAGATATCCGCAGCCATGGACTGCGAGGATGCGACCACATCAATGATCAATCCGACCTCATGACCCTCAACTTGCGAATCAGGTTCTAGCTGACCGAGCGAGCCATTCCGCCCGTACACCCGAAAACTCAGCGTGTAGTCGTCTCGACTTATTTCCAAACTTTCCTTAATCTTGCGGTCCACGACTCCTCGCAGGCGGCTCAAGAAATTGTCAAGCTGGCGCAAGATCAAGGGATCTCGTATCCCTGCCACCACAATGGAACGATAGCCTGCCAATGCCGCTCCTTCGATCCGGACCGTATATTTCTCAGAAGCCACAAACCTGCCCCCGCTCACACGCACGGCTCGGTCGCTTATGGCTTCATATTGCACAGCTGTCGTATCAAGCGCACCCCCGGACTCGACGAGGTGGAACGGATCCGCATTTTCGTACAGGGTGTGCGCAGCCACACTTTGCGGAGTGCAACGCAGGGCCGGATTGGGAGGTTCCACGGTGAATCCATCTTGGTCCAAGACCGCTGCCATACAATCGGGATACAGGCGCTGCGCAACGCTCGCCGCCCCACATTCCAGGATTTTCCCGGCATGAAATGCCACTTGCCTTGGGATTCCCTCAAGAACTGGCAAGGCTGCATAGATCGCGACGTCGCTGCAACGCCCTGCAACAACCACCTGTGCGCCTGCTTTTAGCGCCGCCTGGACCGGCTCGATTCCCATCATCGCCACGAATCGCTCAGCTTGCTGAAGAGTGCCCTCGTTTAGATCAGGAGCTGGATTCAAGGGCGTGAGTTCACCTCTCTGCCAGGCACTAAGCAAATCCTCTTTGTTTATTTCGCTGTCGATAGACGCAAGCTTGAAACGCCACTGGTTCTCCTGCGCCAATTCCTTGACAATTTCGACGGTCCATTTGAGGTGTGGCCTGCCCCCGGCGTGTCCGGCTGAGCCTACAATGACGGGGATGCCGGCTCGCAATGCTTCACGAATCATGATGCGAAGATTTCGCTTTGTCCCTTCACGAGGACCACGCGGATTTCCCGAGCCCAGGTAATACGGTCCCGAGTCTGTGGTCCCCGCGTCGCAGCCCACGAAATCGGCGCCTGCTTGCACCCCGCGAACAAGACTCTCTTCTTGAAATCCAGTGCTCAAGTTCCCCGTCGCAGCCAACGCTCTTATCATTTCAGCCAAGATCGCTCCTGAATTCATCCCTCAGACTGAAACTGCAGGAATCTGCTCACTTTCATTCAATGGTCGTGTCAGCGTCTATGAAGAACCAGGCCAAACCGCTGATCATAGTAACGACGGCAGCCAAATCCAACGCGTAGCTCCAGCCAAGCTTTGCTGCAACTGTGGCTGTTACCACCGGTGAAGCCCAGCCTCCGAGGCTGCCGAACGTGGTCATGACCCCCGAGATGGACCCCGAAGATTTCTTCGACACATCATTACACGTAGTCCAAAGAACCGCAGACGCGGCGAAATTGAATCCGGCGGCAATCGTCAGCTGCAACAGGGCTAGCGGGTTGCTCGACGTGTGGCTGCCGGACAGCAGCAATAGAGCCGAGCACGCTATGCCAGTCCACGCCGTGACTTGGCGCCCGCGACGCTTGCCGAGTTTTGCCGCTGCGCGATCGGAAAACCAGCCCCAGAGCGGCACCAAAATAATATTCGCAACGAAAGGCGCAGAACCCCAAAAACTCGCCTTTGATACTGTTATGCCGCGGATTTTTACCAGATAGATGAAAAACCACGTAAAAAATATGTACACCGGGTACACCAGGCAGAAATGGCTGATCATCAATCCCCACATCGATGGGGCGGAAAAAAGCTTGCGCCATGGCACCTTTGCTTTCAGTTCCTGAGGCACGGAATTCAATTCAGTATCGGTGTTGCCCGATATGATGGCGATTTCAGCCGCGTTCACCCGGGGATTCTCTTGCGGTCGGTCCGTCACATAGGAATAACAAACATACGCCGCCAATAGTCCGACGACTCCCAACCCAAAGAAGGGCGTTCTCCAGCCCCACTCTCTTGCCATCCACGTGATCAACACCGGGGCCAGGATTCCTCCTCCTCCGACGCCCGCAAGAAAAATGCTCGTACCAAAAGCGCGCTCCTTGGGCCCCAGCCAGTGACCCATCATCTTGTTCCCCACGGGCATCGCTGCGGACTCTCCGACACCCATGAGGAAGCGAGTGACCGCGAATGCCCACCCTAAGCCAAGCAATTTCAGTATCGGTAGATTAGGCGCAATTGCGGTTAGTGCAGTGAATATGGAAAACCAGAGAACTGCCCCCGCCAGGACTCGTCGCGGTCCAAATCGGTCGGCCAGCCATCCGCCGGGAACGTGAAACCACGCGTAACCCAGGCTGAAGGCGCCCAAAATCCAGCCCATGGTTTGCGTTGAGAATTTGAACTCCTCTTGGATATTTTTGCCAACAATTCCGAGGTTCAAACGATCGACATACGTGAGACCGGCAATAAATGCCAGCAGCGCCACAACTCGCCAACGCACCCGAGTGGGAGCTGCGTTTAGCTCTTGGAATTGTTCTGCTTTAAGCGGTGAAGAAGTCAGCCCCAATTGAAGCAGCTTCCTTTCGGATGGACCGCCGAATCTGATCCCCGGTGGTAGACAAAGTCTTGCTTTCCCTGGCTGGCGGATGCTATGTCACTGGGTCTTTGCAGTCAATCGCGCATTGCGCTCTTGAACCGTGGATTCCGGCCAAATTGGGGGTTTTGGCCAGTATTTCTTGGAAGAAATGAATCCTGAAGGCCCTTTAAGCCTGAATAGAAATTAATCCTGTGTTAAGGCCGCACTCGACGCTTCTGCATCATGCTCGTACCCCACGCGCCGAGTTTGCGCGCCGAATTTTCGGCATGCAGCAGGCGAACCGCCCCTGCATTTTCAGGTAGCTAATGACCGCGCGATTCGGAATCCATAGTCCGCGTATTGAAACTCCGGGGGAATACTCGAACGCGCCGCCGTGCGCGTAACCTTTATATGATGCCGCCACGACCCACCCCGCGAAGCCCGCCTGCTGCCGCTCTTCGGCCCCAGCGGATTTCGTTCCGGCGAGCACCCGTAGTAGCCGTCGTCGTACCAGTCCGCGCACCATTCATGGACGTTGTCGCCGAGATTGTAGAGTCCATATGCATTCGCCGCATACAGCCCCACGGGCTCCGGTCCCAGCTTCCACCGTTTGTCGTAATCGGGAACCATCTCAGGAGGCGCATCGCCCCACGGATACAGCAAGCCTTCCGCGCCTCCGCGAGCCGCGCGCTCCCATTCGGCTTCGCTCGGCAAACGATAGCGTTTGCCGGTCGCACCGCCCAGCCACTCGCAGTAACTCGCAGCCTCGTGCCACGATACGGCCACCACCGGCATCTTCGGATGATGGAAGTTTGCATCACTCCAGCACGGCGGCGGAACACCAGTCGTCTCCGCAAGAAAACGCCCGTACTCCGCATTCGTCACCTGGTAAGCCGCAAGCTCAAAAGCGTCCACCCACACGCGATGCACCGGCTTCTCATCATCCCGCCCCGTTTCGCACCCCATCCCAAACCAACCCTCCGGGATGCGCACCATCACCGGCTCGATAATTCCACTCTGCGCTCCACTCCACTTCGACGAAGCTACCATGTCCTTCCCATCCATCCGTTCTTTCCCGACTTCCGATCGTTGTAGTGGCGGTCTTCAGACCCGTTCTTTTCATGCTTCGCTATTTCTCCCACATGCGGAAGCCCCCGAGGAAGGCATTTTCATTGCTCCCAAGCCGCGTGCCGGCAGGCGGCTTCTTCAATTTCTTGCTGTTTCCCCCACCCAGCACCACGTAATCGGCTTCCAGGGCAGCCTTTAGTTTCTTCGCGATTTTCGCAACGTGCACACGCCATTTTTTCTTCCCCATTCGTTCGAGGCCGCGCAGTCCGAGATAGTCTTCGTAGGTTTTCCCGTTTTTGTAGGTAAGGTGCGCCAGCTCCATCGGCTCCAGCATTCCATTCACAATCATCGCCGACCCCAGGCCGGTGCCAAGTCCCAGAAACAGCATGCGGCCGCCTTTGTAGCTGCCAAGCGCCTGCATCGCCGCGTCGTTGAGTATCTTCACAGGACAGCCAAAGGCCTTGCTGAAGTTGAATCTCATCCAGCCGCCCCCCAGGTTATGGGGCTCGCGAAGAGGGTGTCCGTTAATGATAGGACCGGGATATCCCAATGACACTCGGTCGAACTTCCAATCCCTGACGCATTCTTTGACTTCGCGGACCATTTTCCCCGCCGTCATGGTGGGACCGGAGGGAAATTTGCGCGGCTCTTTTTGCCCGGTCGCCAGCAGCTTGATGTTCGTGCCGCCGGTGTCGATCACGAGCACTTTGGGAGCCTTCCCCGCTCGCGCGCTTTTCATATCCGTTGCTCCAAGGTTTCTATGAGGTTATGGTTTTTTGTCGTCCATCGGCAAGGGGATTCTAGCAGGCTTTTGTACGCCGCCCGGCCTTGTCTGTCCGCCGTTGGCGTGACAATTCTGCTTGTTAGGGTATAGTCGAGGGCAACTCCCCTGCCTTCGCGCCAGGAAACCGCCAAAGGTGCAAGTGATCTTTCGGGCGAAGATGGGGAACCAGCAAGACAGGAAGTTTTGTATGTCTTCCATTTTTTCTTGGCTCCGCAAACCATCGAAGACCGAGCGGCTCCAGCGCGTCGCCTCAGATGAGATCTCCGCACTCCCCAGCACTCAGTTCGCTTTCAGCCTGTTCGAAGCGTTGAAGCCGGGCGATCGCAACCTGGCCATTTCTCCCTACAGCGCCCGCGTCGTGCTGGCCATGCTTTGGGAGGGCTCTACGGGCGAGACACGAAAGGCCATGGTCGAGACGCTGCGTCTGGACGAAGACCCCGATAGCCTCTCCAACCATTACGAGCGCCTGGGGCGGCCGCTGGGCTTTCAACTGGAGACGGAGACGCAGCGCCACGGCCTGGAGATGCTCGCCGCCAACTCCCTGTGGTGCGACGACGGTTTCGTGCCCAAGCAGGACTTCGTTAAGACCTTGAAGGAGCATTACTGGGCGGAAGTTCAGACATTGGACTTTCGTGCTCCCGATTCGGCGCGCAAGGTCAACGCTTGGGCCAACGAGAAAACGCGAGGGCGCATACCGGCAGTTGTCGACTCTCTGGAGCCATTTTCGCCGCTAGTGACGATGAACGCGGTGTACTTCAAAGGACTATGGGAGGAGCCCTTCGAGATCGACGAGACAAAGGAGGAAAAATTCACGCTGCAGGACGGGGCGAGCCAGCTCGTGCCCATGATGCGCCAGTGGGGAAATTTTCGTTACGCTGAGCGAGGCGGCGCGCAGATCGTCAGTCTGCCGTACAAAGGCGGGATGAGCATGCGCGTCGTGCTTCCTCCGAAGCAGATGCCTTTCCCAAAGTTTTGCGCGGAGCTGACCAGCATCGTCGGCACAAGCTGGACGCGCGCCATGGGCGAGCGAGACGGCCACATTCGGCTGCCGCGCTTCCGCATCGAGACCCAAGCCGACTTGGGCGGCCCGTTGAAAGCGATGGGAATGTCGCAAGTCTTCGACCCAGCGCGCGCGGCACTCGAGGGCATCAGCGATCGCAAGCCTCTCTATCTGATGGCGGCAATGCAGCAAGGTTTTGTCGAAGTCAATGAGAAGGGCACGGAAGCCGCCGCGGTGAGCATGCTTATGGACGGCGCATCCGAGTTCGAAGAGCCGCCTCTGCCGCCCTTCGAGATGATCGTGAACCGCCCCTTTGTCTTTGCCATCTGCGATGATTTTTCCGGAGTGGTCGTCTTTCTCGGCATTGTCGTCGATCCCCTGGCCGGCTAACCCCCGCGCCGAATTTGCCCGTCAGGTTTTGAGAGGTGGGTCGGATGCCCGGGTGCCGGTTTTGCAGCTGGGGTCATGTCTCCCCTGTCCACAACAGGACAGACGACTACCCCTCCCCATGCATATAATCATTATGCGATCCTCCCCTCTCGTCGTCCGGGGATCGCCCGTTACCGCTGTCTTGGAGGCCGTCATGAACAAAACATTGAAGATTGTCCTCGTCGTCGTCGGCGTGCTGGTCGTTCTTGTTCTCGTCGCGCCGTTTTTGATTCCCGTCAATCAGTTCCGTCCCACCATTGAAGAAAAGGCTTCTGCCGCGCTCGGCCGCAAAGTCGAACTCGGCAATCTCAGCCTTTCGCTCCTTAGCGGCTCGCTTTCCGCCGACAATATCTCCATCGGCGACGATCCCAAATTCAGCTCTTCTCCTTTCCTCACCGCCAAGTCGCTGAAGGTCGGAGTCGAAGTCATGCCGCTGATTTTCTCGAAGACCCTCAATGTCACCGGCGTCACGATTGATACCCCGCAAGTGACACTCCTTCACAATGGCGCCGGCCGGTGGAACTATTCTTCGCTCGGTGGCGCAGCCGCAAAGTCTTCGAGTTCGTCAAGCTCTCCCGCAGACCTCTCCATCAAGAAATTTGAGCTCAAGGACGGCAGTATCATCGTCGGCGCCACGAATTCGCAGAAGCGCAATAACTACGACCACGTCGATGTGACCGCCTCCGACGTTTCCATGACCTCGAAGTTTCCGGTCACAGTCGCCGCCGATCTCCCTTCCGGCGGTAAGTTCAAGCTCGATGGCACCGTCGGGCCTATCGATCAGGCCGACACTGCGCGGACTCCGCTCTCCGCCAAGCTCAATGTCAGTTCTTTGAATCTCGCCTCGACGGGCTTCCTCGATCCCTCTCTGGGACTCGGGGGCCTTCTCGATCTCGATAGCACGCTTGAATCGAAAGGCGGCGAAGCCGAAACCAAGGGCACCGCCAAACTCTCCAAAGCCTTGCTCATCGCCGGTGGTTCGCCGGCCGGCGTTCCCCTCACCGTGGATTTCAATACCAAATACAATCTCCGCAAAAACACCGGGGTCCTCATTCCATCCACGCTCAAGATCGGCAGCGCCGCTGCTCATCTCGGCGGCACGTACGAATCCGCTGGCGAGGCCACCAAGGTCAACATCAAGCTCGAAGGCAAGGACATGCCCGCAAAAGACCTCGAAGCCTTCCTTCCCGCCCTCGGCATCAATCTTCCCAGAGGTGCTTCGCTTCAGGGCGGCACGCTTAGCACCGATCTCACGATCACAGGTCCCACCAACAGACTCGTCACCAATGGCACCGTAGGCGTTTACAACACGAAGCTCGTCGGCTTTGATCTCGGCTCGAAACTGTCCGCCATCTCGATGCTCACTGGCGTCAAGACCGGCAACGACCTGAACATCGAAAAGCTCACCGCCAATCTCCACATGGCGCCCGATGGTCTAAAGGCTGACAATTTCTTGGCGGTCCTTCCCCCGCTCGGCAATCTCACCGGTCTCGGCGCGATCGACTCAAAGAACAATCTCGATTTCAAAATGGTGGCAAACCTCGCCAACGCAGTGGCTAGCGCTACGGGCGCGGCGGGCGGCACAACCAGTGGTGCCGCAGGCGGTATTGGCGGCCTCCTGACTCAAGTCACGGGCGCCGCTGGTGGCTGTAAAGGTGGTACGACGACCGTGCCTTTCCTGATTCACGGCACGGCTTCCGATCCAAAATTTATTCCCGATGTCGGCGGTCTTGCGGCTGGCATGCTGAAGTCGCAGCTTGGATGCGCCGGCACTTCCGCCGCCGGCTCCACCAAGACACTGGCGCAGGGGCAAAATCCCGCCGACGCGATAAGCACTCTCGGCGGCCTCTTCAAAAAGAAAAAGCCCTAGAACAAGAAAACGAGAAGCGAAGGACCAAAATCCGAAGACCGATTCTTGGAAGCCTAAGAGCAAAAGACTAGTGTCCGACGTGCCCCACTCGGACCGCCATTTTGTTTCCGGTTTTTTCTTTTTTTTTCAGCCCTCGCTCTTCTTGACTCTTCGGAAACTTCCCACTAGCCTCATGCGTCTACCTTTACGGTTGCCGGGGGACAATTTCCTTTCAACTTTCTCGCGAGGAGTCTTGCATGCGTTCGAACCTGATCCTCAGGTGTGCGTCAGCGGTCTGCGTCACGGCGCTTTTTGCTCTCTTCTGTGCTGCGCCATCTCTTCGCGCGCAAGGCGGCGAACCGCAATACTTCGCCATTCGCGGTGCCAAAGTCGTCCCCGTTTCCGGGCCGCCCGTAGAAAACGCCACCATTGTCATCTCCCTCGGCCTCATCGCGGCTGTTGGAAAAGGCATCGCCATTCCGCCTGAAGCGTGGGTCATCGAGGGTAAGGGACTGATCGTTTACCCGGGCTTGTTCGATTCATTCACCGACGTGGGGATTACTGCCGTTCTTTCTGCGAGCAGTGAAGGCAGCCCGCACGGCGCACAAGAGAGAGCGCGCGGCCCGGAGGACCGTCCCGCCTCCACGCCGTGGCGCAGCGCGGCGGACGATGTCAGCTTGAGCGACAAGCGCATTGAAACCTGGCGCAGCGCAGGATTCACCACCGTTGTTTCCGCGCCGAAAGGGGGCATTTTCCCGGGGCAGGCGGCGGTGCTGGATCTGGCGGGCGAACGCGCTGGAGATCTGGTGGTGCAAATCGCCGATGGCGATTCCGGTGGCATTCCAGACTTCGGGAGGATTCGGCGGCGGGTTTCCGAGTTCAATCATGGGCGTGTTCGCCTACGTTCATCAGGTTTGGCTGGACAAGGAGTGGAGCACCCAAGCGCAAGCCACATACGAAAAGAATCCCCGCAGCGTGGCGCGGCCCGGTTATGACCGCACGGTAGCCGCGCTCGCCCGCGCGCTGGAAGATCATGCGCTCGTTTTGATTCCCGCGAACAATTCCGTGCAGCTCCGCCGCGCTCTCCAACTCGTCGATCGCTGGCATGTCAACGGCGCCATTTACGGCGGCCAGATGGCATACGAAGTCGCCCCGGAAATCGCCGCGAAAAAACTTCCCGTGCTCGTGAATCTCAAGTGGCCCGAAGCCGAGAAAGATGCCGATCCCGAGGACAAGCCTTCGCTTCGAACGCTGCAGTTCCGCGACCGCGCGCCGTCTTCACCGGCGGCGCTGGCCAAAGCGGGCGTCAAGTTTGCGTTTTATTCCGGCGGCATCACCGTGCCGAAGGACACGCTGAAGGCGGCGAAGAAATCGATCGACGCGGGCCTCGCTCCGGACGCCGCTCTTCGCGCGCTGACGCTGTCGCCGGCGGAAATCTTTGGCGTCGTCGACCGCCTGGGCTCCATCGAAAACGGGAAAATCGCCAATCTCGTCGTCGCCGACGGCGACCTCTTCGAGGAAAAAACGAAGATCAAATTTGTTTTTGTCGACGGCCACAAATTTGAGGTCCGCGAGCCAGAGAAGCCCAAGGATCCGCCGAAAGGCGACATCACCGGAAAATGGAAGCTTTCCTACACCACACCCGATGGTCCCGAGGAATCTACCGCTGACCTCACCATGGACAAGGACGGCACAATCTCCGGCACTATCACCAGCAAGCGCGGCACCGCATCGGTCATTAGCGGATACTTGAGCGTGGACAAATTTAGCTTCACCATCGACATTCCGCTCCGGGGATCTCCCGCCGACGTCACCTTCTCTGGCACGTTTGATGGAACTTCGTTAAAGGGCAGCATCAGCGTGCAGGGTTTGTCGCTCGAGTTTACCGGCGTGAAACCCGGCGCGGCTTCATCGGCGATGGTCAACCGGGGAGGTGCTCAGTAAGAAATTCGAATTTGCTAAACGCAGACGGCCTGCGGACTCCGCTCCTCTACTTCGTTTGCGTCCTACGCCTCGTTTACTTTCCGCATTCGGCAAGTGCGGCAAATCCGCCGGACGCTCCCGCCGTCATCCTGATTCGAAACGCCACCATCCTCACGGTATCGCATGGAACCATCGAGCACGGCTCAATCCTTATTAAGGATGGCAAAATTGCCGAAGTCGGCGCATCCATCAACGCCCCGAAAGACGCCCAGGTGATCGACGCCGCGGGGCAATTCGTCATGCCCGGCATTATCGATTGCCATTCGCACATCGCCGCGGAAAGCGTCAACGAAGGCAGCGTTTCCGTCTCCTCGATGGTGAATATGGCGGAGATCCTCAATCCGGACGACATCGACATCTATCGCGATCTAGCGGGCGGAGTCGCGGCGGCGAACATTCTTCACGGCTCCGCCAATTCCATCGGCGGACAGACGCTGGTCATCAAGCTTCGCTGGGGCCAGCCCGCCGCGAAGCTTCCGTTCGAAGGCGCGATTCCCGGCATCAAATTCGCACTCGGCGAAAATCCCAAGCGTTCGAATTTCAGCGTCCCCGGTCAACCCAAACGCTACCCGGCCACGCGCATGGGCGTCGAGGAAACCATTCGCGGCGCGTTTAGCGAAGCCCGCGACTACAAGAAAACCTGGGATGACTACAACAAGCGCGCCGCCGGTGAAAAAAATCTCATTCCACCGCGCCGCGATCTGCGCCTCGAGCCGCTCGTCGAAGTGCTGGAAGGCAAGCGCTACGTTCACTCGCACTGCTACCGCGAGGATGAAATCCTGATGCTCCTCCGCGTTGCGAAAGAGTTCGGCTTCAGAGTCCGCACCTTTCAGCACGTTCTCGAAGGCTATAAAGTCGCCGATGAACTGGCGGCCGCGGGAGTCGGCGCTTCCACTTTTTCCGATTGGTGGGCCTACAAAGTGGAAGCTTATGACGCCATTCCGTACAACGCCGCGCTGATGACCCGCCGCGGCGTGGTCGTTTCCATCAATTCCGACGACGCGGAAGAAGCCACGCACTTGAATCAGGAAGCCGCCAAGAGCATGAAGTTCGGCGGCCTCTCGAACGATGAAGCGCTGAAACTGGTTACGTTGAATCCGGCAATCCAGCTCGGAATCGACAAGCGCGCCGGCTCGATCGACGTTGGCAAGGATGCCGACCTCGCGATTTACAATCGCGATCCGCTGAGCGCGTACGCCGTCGTGCAGAAAACACTGATCGATGGCCGCGTCTACTTCGACCGCCAGCGCGACATCGCCGAACGCTCCGAGCGCGAAAAAGAAAAGAAGGCGCTCATCGACAAACTAAAGAAATCCGCCGAGAAGAAGCCGGAAGAAAAGAAGCCCGATGCGACCGTGCCCATCGGGCAAAAACCCGCCGAAAAGAAACCCGAAGAGAAAAAACCGGAAGAAAAAAGCCGGAAGAAAAACCCAAACCGCCCTCAGCGAGCGGCATCGGCTCGCCGGCCGTTCTGCCCGGGGGTGCGCTGTGAGCCGCGCGCAAATTCGCGATCGTCTCCTTTGCCTCCTTTACTTCATTAACTTCCTTTACCTCCTCAACCCTGCGAATGCTGTTGCTCAAATTCAGCCACCAACTACCTACGCTCTGACCCACGCGAAAATATTCACGCTCGCAGGGAGCACCATCGAAGACGGCACGCTCATCATTCGTGACGGAAAAATCGCGGCTGTGGGCGCCGGCTTGGACATCCCATCGGGAGCCCAGGTGATCGACGCAAAAGGACTGCAAGTCTACCCGGGATTGTTCGACTCGATCACCCAGATGGGGTTGCGGGAGATCGGCGCAGTCAGCGCCACCGTCGATTCTGCCGAGTCCGGAGGCTACAACCCGGACGTGGTCGCAGCCACGGCGGTGTCACCCTCGAGCGAACACATTCCCGTCACCCGCGCGGCGAGCATCACGGAAGTTCTGGCCGTTCCTGCCAGCGGCGGCATGGACTCTTTCGGCTCACAGGGCGTGATTGGCGGACAAGCCGCAGCCATTCACCTCAGCGGCTGGACCATCGACGAAATGCTCATCAAGAAGAGCGCGGCAATGGTGCTCAACTGGCCGGAGATTGAAACCCAGACTTTTGACTTCGCCACCTTTTCGCGAAAGGAAAAACCCTACAGCGAGGCCAAGCAGGAATACGAGAAACAAGTGACCGAAATCACCGACTGGCTGGAGCGCGCCCGGCACTATGCCCAGGCAATGGAAAAAGGCTCAGCCGCCAAGTACGATCGCGACCTGAAGCTGGAAGCGCTCGTGCCGGTCGTTCGCGGCGAGCTGCCCCTGCTGGTCTTTGCCGATCGCTCGCGCGAGATTCGCAATGTAGTCGAGTTTTGCGACAAGCAGAGGCTCAGGATGATCCTCGCCGGCGGCTCTGAAGCGTACAAGTTGAAGGACTTGCTCCGCTCGAAGGGCGTTCCGGTAATCCTCCGGCCGATGCTCACGCTCCCGCTCGACGAGGACGATCCTTACGATCGGCTGCTTTCGCAGCCCGCCGAGCTTGCCGCTGCCGGGGTGAAGTTCGCCTTCGCGAGCTTCGATAACTCGTTCGCGCGGCGGTTGGGACAAAACGCCGCGAACGCCGTTGCGTACGGCCTGCCGTATGAGGAAGCGCTCAAGGCTGTCACGCTATATCCCGCGCGGATTTTCGGCCTCGACGGTCAGATCGGGACCCTCGAGCAGGGAAAACTCGCCAACCTCATCGTGACCAACGGCGACCCGCTCGAGCTCACCACCGACGTGAAGTACCTCTTTATCAAGGGGCAGCTCACTTCCATGGACAACCGACATCTCCGCCTCTACGAAAAGTACTCGAAACGGCCAAAAGCGCAATAATTCCAACCGGGGTTGTACCCTGAAGAGGGGCGCAGCATGCTGCGCCCCTACAAACCGGGCAGAACGACCCTCGTCTCGCGATGGGGGCCTGCCACTTGAACTTTGCTGGAAACTTTTTGCACCGGATTGCGTTCATGTAGTTGAACCTCATGCGCACACGTCTGCCTAGCGTACTCATCGCATTGATGCTCACCGGCGAGGCCCACACTGCTCGGGCGCAGGATGCCGGGAAGATTGTGGAGCAGTACTTGAAGGCGGCGGGGGGCACTAGGGTGTTGGCCAGGATCCAGACGTTGACGCTTGAAGGGACCTTTACGAGTGACGACGGGAAGATGGGGACGTACACGCTGGATACCAAGCTGCCGAATCGGTTTTACTCGGAGCTGATGGCGGGCGAAAAAAACCTGATCGAGGCGTACAACGGGAAGTCGGCCTGGCATCAGAATGCGGCTGGCGAGCTTGGCACGCTGGTGGGTCCCGAAGGAATGCAAATGGAAGCGGCAGCGCAGTATTACAACTCGCGGCTTGTCAATCCTAAGAAGAGCAAGATCGCGTTGGCGTTTGTGGGGCACGCGCAAGTGCGCGGAAGAGATGCAGTACAACTCGAGGTGACCACGGCCACTGGCGTGAAGCGGCAAGTTTACTTCGATCCGCAGACTCATCTCATCGTGAAGGAAGCAGCGAAGGTCGGCGGAGTGGAGGAAGAAATTCTCTATGACGACTACCGGGCTGTTGATGGCGTGAGGTTGCCGTACAAGATCGAGCTGCACCGGGGGAGCGACAAGTACGAGATCACCGTGACACGCGCGGTGATCAACGGAACGGTGGGCGAGCGCGTGTTTGACTTCCCGATCAAATCGCAAGTCAAATTGCCGGACTTGAAAGCGCTGTTCAAAGAGATTGACGATAACCAGAAGGCCATCGACAAGATCAAAGAGAACTACGCCGGATCGCAGTCCGAGGAGGAGACGGAGTTCGAGGGCGACGGCCGGGTGAAAAAGCGTGAGTCCAACGACTACACTTTTTTCTATCTCAACGGGGAGGAAGTGACGACGCGGGTAAAAAAAGACGGCAAGTTGCTGAGCGCTGAAGAGCAGAAGAAGGAAAACGAAAAGACGCAGAAACGCATCGCGGAGCTGCAGAAGCGCGAAACCAAGAAAGAAGCCAAAGCGGAAAAGGCCAAGGAAGAAGGGAAGAGCGACGAGAAGGATGAGCCGGGAATTGAGATATTTCTGCGCGCGTGCCAGTTTGTGAATCCGCGGCGCGAGCGCTTCCGCGGGCAGGACGTTCTGGTCTTCGATTTCGAGCCGAATCCCGAATTCAAGGCGCACAAGATGGTGGAAAAGATCGCGGAGAAGCTCGCCGGCGTCGTGTGGATCGACGAAAAAGCACACGACGTGGCAAGGCTGGAAGCGTATTTTACCGGTGACATGAAGATTGTGGGCGGCTTGCTGGCGAATCTGGAGAAGGGCACCAGCTTCGTCTTCGAGCAGGCATTTGTGAATAACGAGGTGTGGCTGCCGACCTACATGGAGGCGCACGTTGGAGTGCGTTTCCTGCTGGTGAAGGGGATCAAAGCCAGCGTGGTGACGCGGTATTGGGACTACAAAAAGTTCAATGTGGAGACGCTCTCTACGATCGCCAAGCCCAAGGGAACCGATGCGCCCGCGGAGCCTCCGGCGAAGCCCCACTAAGACTGTCCCTCCGTATAGAATGCCAAGACTCCGTGGCGGGGACAATCGGCAATTCCAGTTAAGAAGGTATCCCCTCTATTTTTCGGAACTATAGATTCTAAAAGGCTTAGAAGACAGCGGGGCAGTGGGACGGCGGGGCGGAGAGATGGATAGGTGGGGAGACGCGTTGCGGACGCTTATCGGGAATTAGCTTGATTACGATTGATCGAGTGTCAGATACTTCCGACAGTGTGCCAAATTGAACAGTTTCGCTGCGGGGTGTCCCGCATGATTGTTTAAATGAAGAAGAAAGAACTCACGTCCAAACAGATATCCTCCGTCCCCTGTCCTACCTGTGGTGTCGCTGCCGGAAAGCGTTGAGTGCTGCATTCAGGTGGTCCGCGCTCAGGACCGCACGTAGACCGGAAGTTTTCTGCTACTGCGGCCTTCGAACGGAAATGAATCTACCCTGGTCATAGGCGTTGGTAGACCAGCAGTCCGGCTCATTCAAATTCTGCCTTCGCTGAAGTTCCATTTCTTGTGATTTACTTCAACCTCTTTTATGTCGTCCCCGGAGAACGGTACTTCCTTGTGTCCTCTCACCATCGTGATATATCCGTCTCTGATGGCAACCTGCTCAAATGATCGGCCGTCGTGGAGCGTAACTCGCGCCACAATGTAATCTATTCCGGTTTCACCTTGGCTGCGTAAAAACTCTATCCAGTTGCCCGGCACAGGAACTGTACGACTCATGGAATTGGGCTCCCTGCGTTGCTGACTATTTCGATTTTCGCCTGCTGCCGGATATGACTAGGAATCTCCCATTGCCTTACACGCCGCTTTCGACACCCCGGTGACGCGAGCTGAAAGCTATTTGCAGAAAGCCTCAGCTAAGAGGGAGGTGTTAACGCGAATCCCGGCGCTCTCGCTGAGAGCGCCATCGTACTTGATGAAGCCAAGCGTTCTGAACTTATTCATAAAGAAATTGACGCGCGAGCGCGTAGTGCCGGTCATCTTTGCCAGGGTCGTTTGCGATATTCCGGCAAATCTCCGCACCCTGCGAGGACCCCACTTCCCCGCGAGCTGCAGAAGTGCGCGGGCGAGTCTCCTCTCGCTGCACTGACAAAGCTGGTCGACTAAATCCTCCTCCATCCGAATATTCCGCGAAAGCAGATAAGACAGGAAGCGCTCAGAGAACGCATGTTCAGCGCGCAGCGCCCGGATCATCTCGTTTGTCTCAATGATCACGGCTTCCCAAGACTCTTTCTGCGCGTTCTTCATGACCATTCCCATAGTTAGCATGAAAACCCAGATAATTGTGTTCAAAATGGCACACATGGGAATACGTGACTCCATGATCGCTTGGGGACAACTGTTGGGTAACCGGAGATGTCCATTTAGCAGGTTTGTGAGGCATTTGAAGTCGCAGACGCGCTGGATGCGGCGCACGCGACGAAGAGGCCGTAGACGAAGTTACCGGAAGCGAAGCCGGCGCGCATGGCCTGGAAGGCCTTGAGATAGGTGACAAACTCCGCGCCCAACTTCACGGCGAGCGCCCAAAATGCTTTGTCGCTAATGATATCGAGGCACAGGTCCCACGTTTTGGCGCAATTCTTGTTCAGAATATCGCGTTGCATGATTTGCAGGCCGTTCGAAGTAAGGAAATGCTCATAGTCATCCATGATTTGCAGTTCCACCATCATGCCTTTTTCGATTGGATCGATAAATTTCTCGGTCTGTGAGCGGTTCAGATTTTCTTTTTTGAACCAGTCGGTGATCGCGAAGAGGCCACCGGGCTTCAGGAGTTTAGCGGCGGAAGCAAAGAACTCTTCGCGGCGCTGATAGTGGGAGATGGATTCGACGGACCAGAGAAGGTCGAATTGTTTCTGGAAGTGCATCGCTTCGGCGTCCATCAGGAGAAACTTCGCATCGAGTTGCTCCTTTGCCGCAGCCTTGGTCGCCATTTCGACCTGTACTTCGGAAATGGTTATGCCGGTGACGGCGGCCTTATAGTTTTTGGCCAAATAAAGACTGCTGGCGCCGAGGCCGCAGCCAATGTCGAGAATCTCCGAGCCGGGCTTTACCCCTGCGACCTGAGCGAGATGCTCGATGAGCTGAAGCTGGGCCTTTTCCTTTGCTTCATCGCCACGAATCCAATAGCCGTGATGCAGATGCTCTCCCCACAGGGAGCGATAGTAGGGACTGATGACGTCATAGTGTTTGATGATTCTATGCTTATCGTTTGAACGAAGCATGGTGGGCGCGCGCTACCCCGGGATGATTCTGGTCTTTGGTCATCGGACGTGTTGCCATTGTACCTTTGGAGAGACTAGAGGCAAAAAATAAACGCTGCCGGTGTCTTGGCGTACCAGTCGGCCGCATTTCCGAGAACGCGACTGACCAGGCGAGCGGCTTTCGCCGGCCATGCGTGGCGATGATCCAAGCTTGACGCCATAGAACGCCGGGCGTATGGTCTTGCGCAGAGACAGAGTTGCGATCGGAAATACCGGCTTAAAGACTGCCGGGTGAGTGTGGGGCCCTGACGAGCGGAGGTGGCTGTTGGCAACGGACAAGTCGGGCGCCGAGGTACCGGTCACAAAGGGAAAAAACAGGAGGAGTGACCGTTACCCTGTAGCCGTTCCCGTGCAGGCGAAGTGGTCGGAGCCCAACGGCGCAGGCGTCATCGAGTTTGCTGAAGCCAAAGAAGTCAACATGCACGGTGGGCTGCTCGACATGAGAGGCCGCCCGGCCATCGGCAGCCTTATTGAGCTGACTAACCTTAGCACAACTAAAACAGCCTCTGCGCGAGTGATTTCCCTGCGTCCCTCCAAAGAGAGCGGGGTGTTGGGACTGGCCGTCGAGCTTCTTTCTCCCAGCGAGACTTTTTGGGGCGTGACGTTCCGGCTGAAGAGGGCAATCGACGACCTGCTGAAACTGGAGCAAGCCATCAGGTCGGGTGGAATGGATCCTCGCGTGCTTCGCGAGTTTCGCGACGCCGTCGATTATGTACGCAAGACTGCTTGGGCACTTCAAGAATTGCAGGAGCGCCAAGCCCACCAACGGGATACTGCAACCGTACGCACCTTGCTCACCGACGAGCGTGTCCGCCGCGCCACCCAGCTCAGCAAGGCGCTGGCTTCGGATTTGGACGCCCATGAAGTGACCGGCGGAACCCCCGGGGCTGGGGATCTTTTTCGAGCCATCGAAGGCCTCTATCAGCGCTTGGCAGGTTTGTTCAAGATCCGTGAATCCCGGTAGCCGCTCCCGGCCAGGAATCCCCCAGTAAACGCAAAGAGGCATCATAAGTATTGCAGCCTTCTTCCCCGAGCTGAAAGATTCAAGTTCGAGCGCAAGAGAGATCACAGATCGGGAATCGTCGGCTGCAAGCGCACGCCCAGCGGGATATCGCTATAAATGGCATCGACGCCCAGCGAGGCGAAGAGGTTCCAGTCCGCTTCGGTGCGCGCTGGATCGGCGAACACGCGTAAGCCGAGCGAGTGGGCTGCCCCCACGAAGGCCGCGCCGCTACCCGGCCGCTGCTGCTCCGCCGGCCCGAAGAAGTCTAACTCGCCGCCGACGATGCGAACGTTCACGGCGATCCCCGTCGCCAGGAACTGCTGCGCGGAAGCATAGCCCGGCAAACGGAACACCGGTCCAATCTCAGCCCAGGTGAGCCCAAGCGAGTTTTTCTTGTTGATGATAGTCACCGGCAACCCAGTGACGGCCTGGATCTGCGCCGGGGTCAACAATTGCAGACCCGAAATATCCAACTCACGCGGAATTTCCGGCGCCGTCTGCGCCGCCAGATAGAGCAAGGCCGGCGAGAACGAATCGAAAATCACCTGCTCAGCCATCCTGGCCTTGCGTACCTCGGGCACCACGGCCGAGACTAGCGCCTGCTCCAATTCGTCGCCCGGATCGCAATGCGGCGAGAACGCCTTCAGCTCGATGATGAAGATGCCGCCCAGGTCATCACCGGCCTCCTTGTTGAAATCGCGCGCGACCTCCAAAACTTCACGCAGCTCCGGCACGTAAGGCAGGCGTTGCTGAAGCTGGGCGAGGGTCAGAGCGTGGAGGCAGGTAAAGTCGCTGAGAAAGTCGTCGTGGAAGACAGCCAGCCGGCCGTCTTGGGTGAGTTGCACGTCCACTTCGACGACGCGCGCGCCCTGGCGATAGGCCTGCCGCACCGAACCGACGGTATTCTCGATCGGCAAAGCCGGATTCTCGCCGCGATTTGGCCCGACCCCATGGTGCCCGATGGCAATCGGCCGCACGCCGAGCCGCAGGAAATCCTCCGCCGTGCTGCGTTTGTTATCCTTGTCTTCATCGGGTTCACCGCCAGCCACCGCGATGCCGCCGCAGAGACTGAAAGCCAACGCCCCCAGCCATACCTTTGATAGGAATCTGGTTTTTGACGCTTTCATTTTCATCTTAACCTCTCCAACAGAGATTTCACTTTTCGAGAATGTGGGCCTGCGCGAAGCTTGCGGAACATACTCCGGCGCGTCAAGCGACAAGGAGCGACTTTTGAAATCAAAGACTTCCGTGTCGTTGATTGTCGCCTGGGGAGCGCAGAAAACTGGCGGCGGCGCGGGTGCATGGGTTTTCGCTCTCAAAAGGCGAAGCTCTGCCCGACACCAGGTCAAGTTGGCACCGAGCGGATTATCCGTCGGGTGGGGGCGCTGCACGGATGCAACCATGGCGAGGGATGACTTGGGAAGCTCATCGAGATGATGATCGGCAGGGCACGAATCAGCTTCTTGTGTTGTGCTCAATCAACCGGTGGTTACGCTCTGCTTCGGCTTGTATCTCATAGTCCTTCCAGTCCTTCCGTTCCATTGCGAAGCGGACAATTTAGCTTAAGATTGTGCAATCTTGTATGGAGGCACCCATGACCCCTTCCTACACTCCACCCGATTTGCGCGAAAAAGTCGCTCTTGTGGCCGGTGCGACCCGAGGCGCCGGCCGAGGAATCGCCGTAGCCTTGGGTGAAGCCGGCGCAACGGTGTACTGCACGGGGCGGAGTTCGCGGGCAACAAGAAATTCGGCACGAAGCGCTTCGATGAGACTGGAGACGATTGAAGAAACGGCGGAGAGGGTGACGGCGCGCGGTGGCGTAGGCATCCCCGCCGTCGTAGACCATACCAGCCGCGGGACCGTCCAGAGGCTCATCGCCCGGATCGAGAAGGAGCACGGTAAGCTCGACATCTTGGTCAATAATATCTGGGGTGGAGATTCGCTACTGGAATTTGGCAAGCCCTTCTGGCAGCTCGACCTCCCAAAAGGCTTCCAGATGATGGAAGGCGCGCTTTACACGCACATCATTACGAGCCATTTTGCTGCGCCGCTGCTCATCGAATCTGCGAAAAAATCAAGCGGGGGCCTGATCGTGGAAGTGACCGATGGCGATTCGTTTCAATACCGGGGGAATTTATTCTACGACCTGGTGAAGACAAGCGTAATCCGCATGGCGTTTGCCATGGCGCGTGAGTTGCGCCGCAAGAATGTGACGGTACTTGCGCTTACGCCAGGTTTTCTGCGGTCCGAAGTGATGCTGGATCACTTCGGCGTAACCGAGGCCAATTGGCGGGATGCCGCGAAGGAAGATCCCAATTTTGAGGAGTCCGAGACGCCGCTGTATTCCGGGCGGGCCTTGACCGCTCTGGCCGCGGATCCCAAAATTGCGAAGAAGTCGGGGCGGGTGTTCAGCTCATGGGGGCTGTCCGAGGAATACAGCTTCTGCGACGCCGACGGCAGGAAGCCGCACTGGGGCAATCACGCGAAAAAAAAATATGGCGATGTAATGAAGCCCTGCGACGAAGATTTTTATCAATACTGGATGGGCGGAATGGTGGATTCCATTTTCCCGAATTGGCCTTGAGATGGGAAGTTGTGGCGGGCCTAACTATCTGCACTTGAATTGGTAGCCGGATAATCGGAAACTGCATTCGGCAGAGTAGTAGAATCCGGCGCGTGGCGTGGGAGCGAGAATCCCGCGGGCAACGCAATTTTAGGATTGCATTGCTCTTGCTGTGTCCCGCGTATTGCGCGCATGTGGCGGCAGGAGGCGCAGCGAAGCCGTCCATTCTTGATACACCAATGCCATGAAGGAGGCTCATGCGACGCAACTCTTTTCTTGTCGTGTTCTCGATGACGTTAGTCCTGTTGGCCGGCTCGAGCATTAATTTGCGTGCACAAACGAAGTCCGCGACTGAAAAAGAGAAAGCGCCATTGCGCGTCGCGCTTGCAGGACTCGTGCATGGGCATGCCTCCGGATTCTTCGACCAGTTTCAGCACCGCGAGGATCTGCAGGTGGTGGGAATCGCCGAAGCCGATCGTCGGCTCGCGGCACAATTTGCCAAGAGCTACGGCTTGGCGCCAGGTCTCTTCTATTCCGACCTGGAGGAAATGCTGAAGGCGACCCATCCTCAGGCGGTACTCGCGTACACGAACACCTACGATCATCGCGGCGTGGTGGAGATCTGCGGGCGGTATGGCGTGCACGTGATGATGGAAAAGCCGCTGGCGGTCAGTTTCGAAGATGCACGGGCCATCGAGAAAGCGGCGCGCGCGGGCAAGATTCAGGTTTTGGTGAATTACGAAACGACCTGGTATCGCAGCAATCAAGCCGCATACGATCTGGTGCACGATAATGCCATTGGAGAAATTCGAAAGATTGTCGTACATGACGGGCATCGCGGCCCGAAAGAGATCGGCGTCGGGCCGGAGTTTCTTGCCTGGCTCAGCGATCCCAAACTAAATGGCGGCGGCGCACTCTTTGATTTTGGCTGCTATGGCGTGGACCTGGCGACCTGGTTGATGGAGGGCCGCAAACCGGACTCGGTGACCGCCATCACGCAGCAAATCAAGCCGGATGTCTATCCGCGAGTGGATGATGAGGCGACGATCATCCTGACGTATCCCCGCGCGCAGGCGATCGTGCAGGCTTCCTGGAATTGGCCGTTCTCCAGAAAAGATATGGAAGTGTACGGGCAGAAGGGTTATGCCATCACCGTCGGGCGCGATGCGGTGCGCGTGCGGCTTCCCGAAAAAGAGGAGATATCGGCCGACTCGAAGCCATTGGAGAAAACGAAGGAAGATTCCGTTTCCTATCTGCGAGCGGTGCTCTTGGGAGGTCTGAAACCGGAGGGACAGTCTTCTCTCGAAACGAATGTGATTGTGACGGAAATACTCGACGCCGCGAGACAGTCCGCGGCCACGGGCAAGACCGTTTCCCTGGCGGGAACGCGATAAAGCCATTGCGATGAGCTTTTTTATTTTACGGAAACGGGGCGGTCCAGCGCCTCGCGGACTTTTTGCGTGAGCACTTGCGGTGTAAACGGTTTTTGGAGGAAGGAGATTCCTTCCTCAAGCGTCCCATCCTGAGCGATCACGTTGTACGTGTAGCCGGACATATACAGCACTCGCAGATTGGGATAACGGCCGGTGAGCCGCTTGGCCAGTTCGCGCCCGCTGATGCCCGGCATCACCACGTCCGTCAACAGCAGATGGATTTCAGCGCCGTTGTTTCCGGCCAGGCGCTCCGCGTCTTCCGGCGTAAGTGCTTCGATTACTCTATACCCTCGCTCGGAGAGAACCATCTGCGTCAGCTCGCGCACGGCGGGTTCGTCTTCCACAAGCAGGATGGTTTCGTGGCCCCTGCGCGCCGTGAATGCGGGCGTTTCCGCCGCCGGCGAAACCTGGACGTCGTCTTTGACGCGCGGTAAATAAACCTTGAAGGTCGTGCCTTTTCCCAGCTCGCTGTAAACCCAGATGTAGCCGCCGCTCTGTTTCACGACGCCGTACACGGTCGAGAGACCAAGCCCAGTGCCCCGGCCGCTTTCCTTCGTGGTGTAGAAAGGTTCGAAAATGTGGGCCACCGTGTCGGCGGTCATGCCGATGCCGGTGTCCGTGACGGCCAGCAAAACGTAAGGTCCCGGACGGACGACGGTATGATCGAGGGTATACGCGGAGTCGAGATCGACGTTGCTCGTTTCAATGAGGATCCGGCCGCCGTTGGGCAAGGCGTCACGCGCATTCACGACCAGATTCATGATGACCTGCTCGACCTGGCCCGGATCAGCCTTGATCGCTCCAATGTCTTTCGACACAAATGTTTTCATGTCGATGTTTTCGTTCATGAGCCGCCGGAGGAGCTGGTCGAGATTCACCACGATGGCGTTGAGATCGAGGATTTTTGGCCGCAGAACCTGCTTGCGGCTGAAGGCCAGCAACTGCCGAACCAGCGTGACCGCACGATCGGCAGCCTCTTCGATGCGCCGGATATCCCTGTGCAACTCCGGCCGGTCCAGGCAGCGCTGCATAGCCATCTCGACGTAACCCTTGATGATGGTCAGAAGATTATTGAAATCGTGTGCGACGCCTCCCGCCAGCCTCCCCACGGCCTCCATCTTGCGCGCCTGCAGCAATTGATTTTCGAGCACTTTCCGGTCGGTGATATCGACGATCAGGCCTTCCATGACAGGATGACTGTCACTGCCGCGCACCACGACCGCTGTGTCGCTCACCCAGATGGTCTGCCCGTCCTTGCGCGTAATGCGATATTCGGCCTGGAAGGGTTCGCCGCGTGCGCTGGCTTCCTCCGCGGCATTCACGATGGGGCGGTCTTCGGGAGGGACGTGACGCATCCAATCTGTCGAATTCGCAAGCCATTCCTCCGCCGAGTAGCCGAACATCGTTTCGACCTGTGGGCTGACGTAGAGCCATTGGCCATTGATGCCGAGTTCCGCGATGTAACTGATGGCCGCGACCTGTTCGATGAGCATGCGGTATTTGATTTCGGTTTCGTCGCGCGCACGCTGCGCGCTCACGCGCTCGGTAATGTCGCGGCTCACGCAAATCGTGCCGCCATCGGGCAGGGTGGTAACGGTCATTTCAGTCGGGACCACTGTTCCGTCGCTGTGATGCACGGTCAGCGGCCCGAACCATTTGCCATGTTGTTTCAGGGCTTCGCGAATCTCCGACTCTACCGGCGCCGAATCACGGGAGGCGGCAATCTCTCGCCATGACTTGCCCAGCATGGCTTCCCGATTTGTGTTCCCGATCATCCGCGCGTACGCCGGGTTGACATAAATGTATTTCCCTCCGGCATCGAGAATGGACAAGCCATTGATGGCGGAATCCATGGCCAGCGTATGGGTCTGCACGGCGTTCGCGCTTTTTGCCTCATGAAACTGACTGATTCCCAGCCGCGCGGCGTAGCACACGATGGAAACTCCAAGAAGTGAGAAACGAAGCAGGCGCCACTCTGCTTCCAGTTGCGAGACCTGCCAGAGTATGATCAATGGCGCCAGCGCAAATGTAGTGTTGGTCACCATCAATTCGCCGAACGTCTTTCGCAGCAATCGTGAACCAGTTTCCGCAGCAGGGCTCGGCTGCCACTGCGCCGCCCACATCGCACCAACGAGAAACGGCGATGTCCATAACAGGTCCCGCAATGTCCCAGTTGGGGCCGGCTTGATAATTTCCAGGTACTGGGCCAGCGCCGCGCACACCGTCAAGAACAGCAGGTAGAGAGCGAGGCCGCCATAAAGTTTCCGGGTGTGCTGTTTCCGCGCGCGCAGCGCCTGGAACGCAGCCAGCGCGGTGAGCAAAGCATCTTCCACGTTCTCGACGCGCATCCCCCGCAGGAATGCAGAGTAGTTGTCAAGGCGATGAGCCGGCACGTAGTAATATTCGAGGTAAATAAAAAAGAAGACGATTCCGATCTGGATGAAGTCAAGGACGGATTCCGCGTCGATCCTCGGAGAATCCTTGTCCTGGTCCAGGAATAGGGTTATCGCGATCAGCACGCTTTCCAAACCGAATAAGAATCGTACCGCCGAGGTTGTGGGCGGTTCGCTGTGGAGCACCACTTCGTAGTACATCCAGCCTAGGTTTGCTACCCCCCACATTGCGATGCTCGCGCCGAAGATCAGCCAGAAGGTGCGGCTCAAGCCGTGCCCGCGGCGAGATGCCCCGAAAGCCATGACCGCGGCAAGACCGCAAGCAAAGATTTGCAAGCCGTTTGCGAGAAACGACCCTAGTGTGGATGTGCCAAGCGTCAGCGCTTCGACAATATGAAGGCCGACGATAAAGGACACCAATGCCAACAACTTGCGGGACATCCGAAGGGGCTCCTTCATGAATTGGTTGAATCGTTCTAAAGCTCAGTCTAGGGCAGTTATTCGCAGGATAGGGAAGACTTACGGACAGGGGTTCCAAAATGGAAAAGACCCCCGTGGGGCCGGGGGCATCCGGCTGTCTTGTATAGATGCTTTTTGCAGAACGGGATAGGCCGCAAAACCGGCGAGCGGCGTTCCAACGGGTAGCGGTCCTGAGACTGCACGGCGGCGGCGAGCCGGCTGCGCAGCGCACTCAGCTGGCTGCTCGGAGTTCTTCGCGGATGACGCGGCGGAGCGTTTTCTCCAGCGGTTCGCGAGTGCGCTGGATGTGTTGGCGCAGGGCTTCGTTGATTAGCGTTTGGTAGCTGCCTCCGCCGGCGCGGTTCGCCTGAGAGCGGAACCAGGCGAGAATTTCTTCGTCCAGCCGTATAGTGATCCGCGTCTTTCTCTTGGACACGGAAACTACGGCTCCTCGCTTTGCGTTTCGGAAATCATATTCGCGTTTCATAAGCCTTCCTCGTGCTGCCGCTTCTCGCGTGCCGTGGCGAACCGAGCGGAGATTGGCCGGACACTTTCTTCGCGCCACGTGTAAACCACCACCAGCAAACTGCCGAGGGCGTCCCTTCCTATCGTGATCCAGCGCTCCTCGTCCGAGGAGAGGGGATCTCTGTCGTCAAAGCCTGATTGTCTTCGAGGGCGATCGCGGCATCGGCGAAGTCAACGCCGTGCTTGGAAAGGTTGGCGCGAGCCTTGGCCGGGTCCCACTCATAGGTCACGGCACCATGATATGCACATTCGTGCATACACAGCAACTATGGTGACGACGGGGTTTCCGGCGGGGCAGGGAAGCCTGACACACATCAACCCCTCGTGAATTCCGTCCTTTGCCTTTATCGCGGATTACTAACTGCCTTCGATTGGTCGCTTCTTAACGCCCTTCGAGTGGGTACCGGTCCTGAGACTGCACGGCGGCGGCAACCCGGCGGCGCAGCGCAATGGTGTCCACCGGCGCGCGCTTCGCGAAACGCTTCAGGACGGCCATTTGCGTGGTGAGCATGTCGCCTTCGTGGATGGCGGCGATGGCGCGCTTGGCTTCGCGCTCGACGCGCTCGGCGGCGTCATTGATGAACACGCGCGCGGCATCAATCATGGTTTGCGTGGCGGATTCGCCCTTCGCCGCGGCAGCTTTTTGCGCGCGCAGCAGGCAGGACTCCATCGCGTAGATTTCCATAACCACGTTCGAGAGCGCGCCGATCAGTTCCTGCTCGTCGGCCAGCCTTTCGCGGAATTTCTGGACTGCGCCTCCGGCCGCTTGCAGAAACATTTTCTTGGCGTTGGCGACAACGCGGGATTCGGCGGCGAGAACGCCTTCCGGGGCTTCCTCGAAGGACGGCCCGGCGAGGATTTCATCCGCCAACTTCATGGCCGCGGGAATCAGCGGGAGCTGGCCGCCCATCGCGCGCTTCATCAGCATTTGGATGATCAGCATGCGATTGATTTCGTTGGTGCCCTCGAAGATGCGGTTGATGCGCGAATCGCGATACGCGCGGCATACGGGATAATCCTCATGGAATCCGTAGCCGCCGAAGATCTGCACGGCTTCGTCCACCACAAAATCGAGCATCTCGCTGCCGTAGACCTTGGCGATGGAGCTCTCGATGGCGTATTCCTCAAGAACTTTCATAGTGTTCTGAATCTTGTCGCCAGAGCCGGAAGCCGCGGCCATCGCCGCTTCGATGTTCCCCGCGGAGCGGTACACCATGGATTCCACCGCGAAAATCTGAATGGCCATTTCCGCCAGTTTTTCCTTCATCAAGCCGAAGTCGCCAATCTGTTTTCCAAACGCTTTGCGCTCCTTCGCATATTTCGAAGAGGTCATCAGTACGTGCTTCGAACCGCCCACGCAGGAAGCGCCGAGCGTGAACCGCCCGGCATTTAGGATATTGAACGCCACGATGTGGCCGCGGCCGATCTCGTGCAGCAGGTTTTCTTTCGGTACCTTGCAGTTTTCCAGGAAAATCGGCGTCGTCGAGCTGCCGTGGATGCCCATCTTGTGCTCTTCGTTGCCGGGCTTGAAGCCGGGGAACGTGCGCTCGACGATGAAGGCCGTGAATTTTTCTCCGTCGATCTTCGCAAAAACAATGTAAACATCGGCAAAGCCGCCGTTAGTGATCCACATCTTTTGGCCGTTGAGAATGTAGTGCGTGCCTTCTTTATTCAGTTCCGCGCGCGTCAGCGAATTCTGCGCGTCGGACCCCGCTTGCGGCTCGGAAAGGCAGTACGCGCCGATCCACTCGCCGGTAGCCAGCTTCGGCAGATATTTTTTCTTCTGCGCTTCCGTGCCGAAGTAAACGATCGGCAGCGTGCCGATTCCCGCGTGCGCTCCGTGCGTCACCGCGAAGCCGCCGTAAATCGAAAGTTTTTCCGTAAGTACCGTCGTGGAAATCTTGTCGAGGCCCGCGCCGCCGAATTCCTCCGGCACTCCGCCGCCCATCAAACCGACTTCGCCGCCTTTTTTCACCAGCGTGGCCATCAGCCCGGCCTTTTTGTTTTCGAGATCCTTGATGAAAGGGAAAACTTCCTTGAGGACAAATTCCTCCGCCGTCTGGCCGATCAGCTTCTGATCGTCCGTCAGATCGGCAGGCGTGAACACATCGCTCGGCTGCGGCGATTCCAGGAGAAAGCTGCCTCCCTTTGCTGCGGGCTTGGTAAGAGTAGCGGTGGCCATCTTGGTCGCTCCTAGAGGGAAGTCGTTGCAATAAACGGGATTTGGTCAGACGCTTGTTTAAGGTGGGCCACGCCGACCGTTCCAATCCATTTTACTCCCGCACGATGATGCAGTAAACACCGTTAAGTTGCCGGTGTCGGATCAGTCTTGACCCCCCTTGCAACAACCCCGCGTGGGCTCTGAAAGTGGCGAGCGGAGCTGTCTGGGGATATAATCCACCGTCATTCCACGCATCACTGAGGGACTACAATGAAGCCGATCCACTGCGTTCGTAGGCTAACCTTGCTCGTGCCAGTGCTCGGCGCTCTCTTGTTCTCCGAGCTCGCCTTGGCCCAGGCTCCGCCGCCGCCGGCTCCTCCCACGCTGCCCAGCGAAACGCCGGCCCAGTTCACACCCGTCACGGATAGCTTCGACTACGCCAGGCGCGAAGTGATGATTCCGATGCGCGACGGCGTGAAGTTGCACACTGTCATCCTTGTGCCCAAAGGCGCTAAGAACGCGCCAATTCTTCTTACCCGCACGCCGTACGACGCCGACGATCTCACCACCCACGAGCACAGCTCGCATCTCGGACCCAGCCTCCATGGCTATGACAACGCACTGGAAGTCATCCTTGAAGGCGGCTACATCCGCGTTGTCCAGGACGTCCGCGGCAAGTACGGCTCCGAGGGCGACTATGTGATGACGCGCCCGCTGCGCGGCCCGCTGAATCCCACAACGGTCGATCATTCCACCGACACCTACGACACCATCGAATGGCTGGTGAAAAATATTCCGGAGAGCAACGGCAAGGTCGGCGTCCTCGGCATTTCCTACGATGGATTTCTGCCCTTGATGGCACTCGTCAATCCCCATCCCGCGCTCAAAGTCGCCGTGCCGATGAACCCCATGGTGGACGGCTGGATGGGCGACGACTGGTTTCACTACGGCGCCTTTCGCGAACTGAACATGCCCTACATCTACGACCAGGAAGCCGCGCGCAAGAGCGATGAGCACTGGTGGACCAGCAACTACGATGATTACGACCTGTACTTGCAAGCCGGTTCGGCCGGCGAACTCGGCCGCCGTCATGGTCTTGAGCAGGTCGGCTTCTGGCGCAAGCTTCTCGATCATCCGGCATACGACTCTTGGTGGCAGCAGCAAGCGATGGACAAGATTCTCGCCGCGCAGCCGCTGAAAGTTCCGACCATGCTGGTGAACAGCCTCTGGGACCAGGAAGACATCTACGGCGCGATGGCCGTCTACAAAGCGATCAAAGCGAAGGACACGGGCAACGACAAAGTGTTTCTCGCCATGGGCCCCTGGCATCACGGGCAGGAGATCGGAGATGGCAGTTCGCTCGGCGCGCTGAGATTCGGGAGCGATACCGGGTTGTATTTTCGCAGAGAGATTCTGGCGCCGTTCCTGGCGCAATATCTGAAGGACGGCGCACCGAAGAGCGACGTTGCGCCGGTGTCGGCGTTTGAAACCGGCACGAACACTTGGCGGCGCTTGCCGGCGTGGCCCTCCAGCTGCGCCAGCGGCTGCACCGTAAAACCCGCGCCGCTCTATCTTAATGCGGGGCAAAAGCTCAGCTTCACCGCGCCGGCGGTCGGCGAAACGTCATTCGACGAGTATGTTTCCGACCCCGCCAAGCCCGTTCCCTTTAGCGGACGCCCCAGTCATCCTGTGGGCTTCGCCAACAACGTGCCTTGGGCCAACTGGCTTGTTGACGACCAGCGCGGAGTCTCCGGCCGCCCAGACGTTGTGGTCTTCATCTCCGACACACTGATCGCTCCGATGAAAATTAGCGGACAACCGGTCGCCAATTTGATCGCCTCCACCAGCGGCACCGATTCCGACTGGGTCGTCAAGCTCATCGACCTTTATCCCGACGAAGTGGGTGCGCAACCCGAGATGGGCGGCTATCAACTCATGGTTGCCGCCGACATCTTTCGCGGCCGCTATCGCGAAAGCTTTGAGACACCCAAGGCCCTCGCGCCGGACAAGCCGCTGCTCTATCGCTTCGCGCTTCCCACGGCAAATCACGTCTTCCTCCCCGGCCACCGCATCATGGTCCAAATTCAGTCCAGCTGGTTCCCGCTGTACGACCGCAATCCCCAGACTTTCGTTCCCAACATTTTCTGGGCCAAGCCGGGCGACTATCGCAAGGCTACACAGCGCATCTACCATGCGCCCGGCCAGGCAACTTTCATCGAGCTGCCGATCGTCCCCGCACCATGAGGCGTTGACGCGGGAAGCCGAAACACTCCACCGCAACCCGCGTGACTCTTCCCCGTCATCCCTGGTATCCTCTACCTTTTCATTTCACTCGCGGGGGAACTAATGGGTAACGCTCTGTCCGTATTTCTTTTCCTTGCCTTTGCCGCCACTTCTCCGGCCCAGCAAACTGGGCCCGCGTCTCACTTCGATGGCAACTCCTGGTGGTCGCACGTCAAATTTCTTGCGGATGATTCACTCGAAGGCCGCGACACCGGCAGCGAAGGTCTTCGCAAGGCGCAGGCATATGCGGTCGAGCAACTCCAGAAAGCCGGCCTCGAGCCCGCCGGAACCAATGGTTTCTACCAGCCCGTCCACTTCAACCAATACGAGGTCGATGAATCCAAATCCTTTCTCTCACTCGTCACGGGCGGCCAATCCAAATCTCTTTCTTTTGCCGAAGATGCGTTTATCAGTTCCCGTGCCACGCGCACCTCCGCTACTCTCTCCGCGCCTTTGGTTTTCATCGGCTACGGCCTGCAAATCCCGGAGAAAAATCTCGATGAGCTCGCCGGCCTCGATCTGAAAGGAAAGATCGTCGTTTATCTCGCTGGCTCTCCCTCGGACATTCCTACTGCTCTCGCTTCGCACTATCAAACAGCAGGCGAACGCTGGAAATCCCTGCATGCGGCCGGCGCCATTGGCACCATTAACATATTCAATCCTGCGTCCATGGATATTCCCTGGTCCCGCATTTCCGTCAACCGCAATCACCCCTCCATGGACCTCGCCGATCGCGAGTTCGATGAAACTCCCGGCCTTCAATTAGGCGTGGCCTTCAACCCCGCCTCGGCTGAACAACTCTTCGCCGGTTCCGGCCACACCTTCGCGGAAATCGCCGCCCTGGGCAAAGATCGCAAGCCTCTCCCGCACTTCGCCTTGGCCAATTCGCTCAAAGCCAACGCCGTCATCCTCGCCAAAGCCCTCGAATCCTCCAACGTCGTTGCCAAACTCACCGGTTCCGATCCCGCTCTCAAGAACGAATTCGTCGTCCTCTCCGCGCATATCGACCATGTCGGCATCGGCGCGCCCATCAACAGCGATCGCATCTACAACGGCGCAATGGACAATGGCTCCGGCAGCGCTCTGGTCTTGGATATCGCCGCGAGCCTGGAAGCTCATCCCGAGAAGACTCAGCGTTCCATCCTCTTTGTTCTCGTCACCGCCGAAGAAAAGGGCCTTCTCGGTTCCAAATATTTCGCGGCTCATCCCACCGTCGCGCCGAAATCCATCATCGCCGACGTCAACGTAGATATGTTTCTTCCCATCGTCCCGCTGAAAATTCTCAAGATCGGAGGCCTCGAAGAATCCGATCTCGGCACGCGCGCCGCTGCCATCGCGCAGTCCATGGGCATCAAACCCATCGTCGATCCCGAACCGCTCCGCAATCTCTTCATCCGCAGCGATCAATACAACTTCATCAAGAAGGGCGTTCCTTCCGTCAAATGCGACGTCACCTTCGAGCCTGGCACGCCCGAACAGAAAATTTTCAAGGACTGGCTCACCAACCGCTACCACGCGCCATCCGACGACGTGAACCAACCGGTCGATCTCCAGACCGCCGCCCTCTACGAGGAGTTCACCCGCCGCCTCCTCCTGGACACCGCCAACACCAACGCGCGTCCGAGCTGGAAGACGGATTCCTTCTTCCGCCGTTATGCAGCCGACTAAATCTCGATCATTTGCTTTGTAGGGCCCGCCTAGAACTCCCGTCGGGGAGGCGGGCCGAGCCTCCACGCGGGAGCCAACAAAAAGCGCTGTCAGCGTCAGGATGACGTTTGAATGTTTAGTGAAAGTGAGTGATTACAACCAGTTGTTGTTCTAGCCGCGCTTGGCCTGCTTCAGAAACGTTCCTTTCTCAAGCTCGTTGAACGCCTGGCGGAGCTGTTCCTGCGTGTTCATTACGATCGGGCCATACCATGCCACCGGCTCTTCCAGCGGCTTGCCCGAGACCAGCAGGAAGCGAATGCCGTTGTCGCCCGCCTGCACCATCAGTTCGTCGCCGCGATCAAACAGCACCAGAGAACGGTTGTCCGCCTCTGCGGGAGGCTTGGTGTCCGCCCAGCCCACCGGCTCCGTGGGCACCGCGAGGGGTTCGGAAGCGTTGCAGAACTTCCCGTTGCCCGCAAAAACGTACGCGAACGCGTGCCGAGTAATCTCCACCGGCAGAGTCTTCCTCCGTCCGGGCGGCACGGACACATCCAGATAGATGGGATCGGCAGCGATGCCATCCACCGGTCCAGTCTTCCCCCAGAATTTCCCGCATACCACGCGCACGTGCGTCGCGTCGTCGTCCTTGATCTCCGGGATATCCAGCGCTTTCACCTCTTGATACCGCGGCGCGGTCATCTTCAGCGACGACGGAAGGTTTGCCCACAGCTGAAACCCGTGCATCCGTCCGGTGCGGTCGCCCTTCGGCATCTCCTGGTGAATGATCCCGCTGCCTGCCGTCATCCACTGGACGTCGCCGGCCGCAATCGCTCCGCGGTTCCCCATGCTGTCGCCGTGCTCCACGGTGCCCGCGAGCACATACGTAATCGTCTCGATCCCGCGGTGCGGATGCCATGGAAACCCCGCCAGATAATCTTCCGGCACGTCGTTGCGGAAATCGTCCAGCAGCAGGAACGGGTCGAACTCCGAAGTGTTGCCGAAACCAAAAGCGCGCCGCAAATGCACCCCCGCGCCTTCCGTCGTCGGCTTGGATTTGATCAGTCTCTTTACCGGTCGTATGGACATAGCCGCCTCCTTCACCGAGAGTGTACCGATTGGATGCTCCGCCGCCAATCTTTAGTGACATGCCAATGGACAAAAACAGTTAGGAAACAATCGATCCAGGCGAGAAAAGCGTCCTCGCCCAAGCCGCGAAAACCTGCTAGAGAACTATGCGCATTTGCAATGGACCAGTAAAAATGTCTTAGCAAAAAGAATGTTCTATATAGAATGATCCCGCTGTTGCGGATGGGCTTGATGCTGGCAAGTCTGCGCGGGGCGCTGGAGCGGCACCGCGGCTAAGAGAAGTTTTTTCGAATTGAGGAGGATACAATCGGAAGGCCCGTGGTGCATTTCGAGATTGGATGCAAGGACATTCCAAAAAAACGCAGGAATTTTACAAAAAACTTTTTGACTGGAAAATCCAAGCGACGGGACCGGCGGCGATGATCGCAGCGGAGGCCAGCGGCATCACCGGGCACATCACCGCGCTCGGGCATGAGCCGCATCATTACACGATTTTTTACGTGGACGTGGACGACGTGGCGGCGTATCTGGAGAAGGCGAAATCGCTCGGCGCCAAGGCGCTCGTGCCGCCGGTAGAAATTCCCACGGGGACATTTGCCTGGATGCAGGATCCAGAGGGGAACACAGTGGGGCTATGCAAGTCGAAGAAATAGCACTGAGCTCGTACCTCGGGCCACGGAGAAAACAAGAGGAGCTGCCATGAAGAACAATGCGAAATTGTGGACGGCGACGGTGTCGGTTGCCCTCGTGCTGAGTGTTCCGCTGTGGGCGGCGTTGCAGGAAAAAACGCCAGAGAAGCCGGCGATTGCGCCAGCGGCGAAACCAGGCGCGGCGGAGATGGAGCGGCTGAAATTTTATCTGGGTGAGTGGGACTACACGGAGACGTATCCGAAATCGGCGTTCTATCCGAACGGGGGAAAGAACACCGGCGTGTACACCAGCAAGCTGGGGCCGGGCGGAAATTCGCTGATCAATTCGTTTCATTCTCAAGGACCTGTGGGCGACTTCGAGGGATTAATGGTGATGACCTGGGATACCAAGGAAAAATCGTACAAAGCGTATGTGTTCGGGAATGATTTTCCGGGAGCGATGGTGGAGACGGGGCAGTTTGAGGGCGACACGCTCATTTACCGTGCGGAATTTCAGGCCGAGGGCGCGACGCTAAAATTGCGAAATGTTACGCGGGTCACTGGCCCCGGAACTCTGGTAAGCGAAGAATTCATGGCCATGAAAGATGCACCGGAAACTTTACTCGTGCGAGTGGAAGCAAAGAAGCGATAAACTTGACTGGCGTTAGTGCGTCGCGGTAACGGTGCTGTCCTTGAATTTGATCGACAAGAATCGTGAAGGTCTATCGCTGGCGTTGCGGATGGTTTGTGCGGTCCGACGCGAAAGCCACAGTTGACTGCCGCCGGACAGTTTTACGTTCGTTTGCCCAGTCCGCTGGACTGTCAACTCGGCCTGGTCCAGAGCCACGAGAAGCATGTCTGTTTCTGGAATATCCCGAAAACCAGCCTTGGGTTGCAATTCCACGGAATACACATCGATTTCATCTGTCTCAAACGACGGCGAGTTTGTATAGGAGTTCAGGCGCCGCTCATGCGTACAGGGACCGGGCTCACCGGCCGCCACCTTATCGCAGCGATTCTTGGGCTCACCCTGAGGTCTTAGCAATTCGATCGTAACGTTGTTGAAGGGGGAGCCAGCGTCGGTGCGGGCGATGTGGGCGAAGCCGCCGCGGGAGTAGCCGACTTGCCCGTCGGTCATTACGAGATGAGCTTCAGGCTTGCCTGCGACGGCATTGATGACATCGCCGGGACCGAGGGCCACGTAGATGTAGGGCACGTCGTGCTGGTGGAGAAGTGTTGCATCGTGCGCGGGAACACTTACGAGAAGAACGCGGACATAGGAATTTTCCAGGACGAGATGATGGTGGGGTTCTTTCGCTGCGGGAACGGCGACCGGCGCTTGAGCACTGAGAGAAAATGCGAAAAGAAGCAGTAGCGAGCAAAGAAGCGGCTTCATCCTTGACCTCCGTCGGACGCAAACCCACAGCGAAAGAAAAGATGGCGAGATAAACTCGCCGCTACAAGAGCAAAGCATGCCGGGCTGAAGCCGAGCGCTACGAAATCAAAACCCACCGGTCTAAAGACCGGCCACTACATTGGAAAAGTCTCAAAGGCGTTCGAAGATGCCGGCGGCGCCCATGCCGCCGCCGATGCACATGGTGACCATGCCGTAGCGAGCATTCTTGCGCTGGAGTTCGCGGATGATAGTGGCGGTGAGTTTTGCGCCGGTGCAGCCGAGCGGGTGTCCGAGGGCGATGGCGCCGCCGTTGGGATTGACGCGCGAAGCATCGAGGCCGGCTTGCTGGATGACGGCGAGGGATTGCGCGGCGAAGGCTTCGTTGAGCTCGATGACAGCCATGTCGTTGAGCGAGAGGCCGGCGAGCTTCAATGCTTTGGGGATGGCTTGAACGGGACCGATGCCGAACTCTTCCGGGAGAACGCCGGCGGTGGCATACGCGACGAAGCGCGCGAGGGGCTTGAGGCCAAGCGATTTGGCGCGCGCGTCGCTCATGATGACGGCGGCGGCGGCTCCATCACTCATCGGGGAGCTGTTTCCGGCGGTGACGGTACCCTTCGCGTGAAACGCGGGCTTGAGCTTGGCGAGGATGTCGAGCGAAGTGTCCGCGCGGGGGAGTTCGTCGGTGGCGAAGACGAAAGTTTGCGTTGCGGGTTTTGGTGCAGACCTCGCTTTGGGCGATGCGCCGTTGCCGTTGGGGAGCGCGGTGATCTTCACTTCGACGGGGATCGTTTCGTCTTTGAAATTACCTGTGGCGATGGCGGCGAGAGCTTTCTTGTGGGAATTGGCGGAGAACTGGTCGGCCTGCTCACGCGTGATGCCAAATTTGCGCGCGATGTTTTCCGTGCCGAGGCCCATGTTGATGTAAGCGTCGGGATAATTGTCGACGAGCCAGGGATTCGGCGAAATTTTGTTGCCGCCCATCGGCACCATGGACATGGATTCGGTGCCGCCCGCGACGATGACTTCGGCGGAGCCTGCGCGGATGCGTTCGGCGGCGAGGGCAATGGCTTGCAAGCCGGAGGAGCAGAAGCGGTTGATGGTCATCGCGCTGGTTTCGACGGGCAGTCCGGCGCGAAGCGCGGCGATGCGCGCGACGTTCATACCCTGTTCGCCTTCGGGCATCGCGCAGCCGAGAATCACGTCGTCAATTTCCTTGGCGTCCAGGCCGGGGACGCGCGCGAGCGCTTCCTTGATAGCGAGCGCGGCAAGATCATCGGGGCGTGTGGCGCGGAGCGAGCCTTTGTAGGCACGGCCGACGGGGGTGCGGACGGCGGAGACGATGACGGCTTCTGGCATGGCGGGACCTCGCAGGTCGAGATTCAGAGTTTATTGTTGGGCGAGAGTGGGGAAAAAGCAACTCCCGGTGATTCACCGGTGCGGAGATGGTCCTCAGTTGTCAGTTAGCAGTGTTCAGTCAGGCTATCTGTTTTCTGCCTATGCCACAAATCCATCCTTTGTCGCGTTCCTCGATTACCTGAACATTCGAGTAACCGGCGCTTGTGAAGAGTTCGCGATACTCATCAACGCTCAGGAGCGTCATGCCTGTTCGCGAGGCGTATTTTTCGGCGAGCTTTGCAGCGATGGTGTTGGCTCCTTTATAGATTTCCGCGATGAACATGAGCGTGCCACCGGGCTTCAGGACTCTGAAGACTTCGCGCATGTCACCGGGCAAGTTGGGCCACCAAAAGTGGGTTTCCACGGCCGTGACGAGATCGAACATGCCGTCCGGAAACGGCAACTGAGAAACAGAACCGCGCCGGATCTCGACGCGGCCGAGATCCATCCATCGTGCATTGGTTCTCTTTGTTGCGGCGACGCTCTCGTCGGAATAATCGACGGCGTAGACTTTTCCCTGCGTGGCGATCGCCGCTAACTTACTGACTGTCCTGCCGCCACCACAACCTACATCGAGGATCGTGTGGTAGTTCTCTATCGACGTGTGCTCTAAGCCCCAATCGGTTAGCTTGGAATGGCTCGAATTCATTCGCCACAAAGTGAATCGGCCGAGCCATCCTATTGGCTTGCTGCATTGATTTCTCGGTGCGCTCCTGCTGGTCACGGTTGTTCACCCTGTCACACAGTCTAACCGTTGAAACGAGCCGGACGGGATTATCGTGGCAGTCTCACTTGCTGACAACGCGGGCGAATCGGAAAATAGCCGCTGGCACCCACATCTCAGGTAACCGCGTTTGGACTTCGCTCAGAATACCCGCTGCAAGGGTGGGAGCCACGCCATTTATGAAGGCAGTCTTCGGGCGGGAGTCAATGAGTCGTAACGAAGTATCGCACTCAGGAACACGTGGATAACGATGTTGATTCCCCAAATCAAAACGCAGGCCACGGACATTCTTCGTGGCTTTCTTAAGACACACCAGAGCAGCAGCACAGTGCCGGACTAGGACTCCACTTGTTGCAGAAGCAGGAAATGTTACCTGCTATGGACAAAAACAAAAGGCGCTTGTAAAGAGTCACAAGCGCCCTTCATTTAGATCAATTCGTTGAATACCTCAGGGATCACCTCCTTCTCGACAAGTGCGTCGATTGAAGCCTAAAACTATTTTTATCACGGTGAATCCCTATGTGTCTACAACGCCGGCGATGCTTGTCGGGTAATCGGAAACTGACCCGTTACTGAAATTCAAGGAAGACTTTGCGTGGAGGGCCAACTCCGCTGGTTTTGGACAACCTATGCCGGTCAGCGCCAAGCCGTGGCGGACAAACATGCCGGTTCGCCTAAGGATGACGACCTATTTACCTTTCCTTGAGAGGAGCGCCTTTGCGCGGAATGAAGATGGTGCCGGGAGGCTCGAGGTTGAACTTCTTCGAGTAGTTGCCCTGGTTGACGGCAATGCTGACGCGGGCGCGAGAATCGATAAACAGAAGCGAATCGCCGACAGGGACATCCATGAAAGTCTTCACGTAAGGCAGGGTCACCGATTTCTTGTTGATTTCGATCCTGAGTTTGTCGCCGAGATTGTAGCCGAGGTTCTTGAATTCATCGCCGGAAATATCCGTCACCAGGGAGCCGAAGGGGTCGTCGAGTGCGATGATGTCGCCGGTGATGCCCTTGTCGGTGGTGGCGGAAGTTTTTGGAGTGAGGCGGACGAGTTGAGGGACCTCGGGGCCGACGAGATTGAAATCCCATCCGGCGGCGAGGTGCGCGCCCGCCGGAGAAAAAATGTCGCGGCCATGAAACGTGGAAGATATCGCGGATTGAATCATCCAGTTTGCATTGGTGATCTCGCGCGCGGAATCCAGGCCGTCGCGATCCATCACGGGGGTGATCAGGCCATTGTCGGGAAGAACAAAAAATTGACCCTTTTTTGATTTGACGATGATCGCCTTGCGCGAAGTACCGACTCCGGGGTCGACTACCGCCACAAATACCGTTCCAGCGGGATAGTAAGGGGACACCGACTCCAGGAGGCGCGCAGCCTCTTCGATCGAATACGGCGTCACCTGATGGGTGATGTCCATGATGCGCGCGGCCGGCGCGATGCCGACCATCACGGCCTTGCAGATGGCTACGGCGTCATTGGCTGTCCCGAAGTCGGTCATGAAGACGATGGTAGAACGGGCACCGGATGGGGAGAGGGACGAGGAAGCTGCATCCTTCGGCGACGGAGTCTTCGAGCAGGCGGCGCCCATCAGAGCGAGTGCGAGCAGCGGAAGAACAAATAAGCGAATGCGAGAAAGCATCAATCTCCCCTAAACCTGGAAGAAAAAAGTATACAGGAAGGCCTCAGGAAAGTGCGCAAATCCCCGTGTCCGGCGATGTTTCTTGATTGATTGGATTCAGAAGATAATTCCAGCAGACTTAATTGATTTCGCAGAGAAGCTAAGTAAGAAGAAGCAATCCTGCCCCCCTTCCAGAGAAGGCCCCGTCCAATAGCGAAAGTAAAATTCGAACAAAAGAGAACTATGTGCGCCGAAGCATGAGTGTTGCATGGATGTCGTGCTTCTTCGCGGTGAGCGTAATGGCTGACCAGGTAACGCTCAAGAATGGAGACCGGCAGACGGGAAGCATCGTCAAATCGGACGCCAAGACTCTCCTCATCAAAACGGAGTTTGCGGGCGAAGTGAACGTGCAATGGGAGGCCGTGAGCGCCATGGTGTCGTCCCAACCGCTACACCTGGCTTTGAAGGATGGACAAACGATCGTCGGGACAGTGACCGCCGCGAACAATAAGCTGGATGTCGCGACGAAAGAGACGGGATCGGTTACTGCTTCCAAGGATGCAGTGACCGCCGTGCGCAACGACGCCGAGCAGAAAGCCGATGATGAGCAGATCGAGAGCTTGCGCCATCCTCACTTGCTGGATTTCTGGAGCGGGATGCTGGACACCGGCCTTAGCTTGACACGAGGAAATTCCGAGTTGCTGACATACGCGCTGGCCGGCAAAGCCGTGCGTACTACGGAACGCGATAAAATTACGGTATATTCCAACGCCATTTACGCGAAAACCAGAGTGAACGGCGTTAACAGCACGACAGCGCATGCGATTGTAGGGGGCATTCGCGGAGATTTGAACGTGGGCAAGAAATGGTTTGTGTTCGGCTTCACGGATTTCGAGTACGATGCATTCGAACATCTCGATCTGCGCAACGTCTTGGGTGGCGGCCTGGGGTATCACGTTGTCGCGACGGAAATAACGACGTTCGATCTGTTCGGAGGCGCCAGCTTTGAGCAGGAATACTTCTCGCCCAATCCGCCAACTGTGCTCACCAGCCTGACCCGGAAGATGGCAGAAGCTGTGGCTGGGGAAGAGCTGGACACAAAACTGAATCGACCGATGACGTTGAGCGAGCGATTTGCGCTCTATCCAAGCCTCAGCAACACGGGGAACTACCGCTACCAGTTCGACACGAGCGCGGCCGCGAAGTTGAAAAACTGGCTGAGCTGGCAGATCACCTTGAGCGACCGTTTCCACAGCGATCCGCTACCGGGCTTGAAGAAGAATGATTTGCTTCTCACCACGGGCGTGCGGGTGACATTTGGCAAGGGCGCATTCTAAAAGGGAGGCAGGCGGGGTCTTTATCCTTACGGCGAAAAAAGAAGAAGGAGGAGGCAAAAATGGGACTCATTTACTGGATTGTAGTTGGGTTGATCGCCGGCTGGCTCGCGGGAAAAGTGATGAGGGGCGGCGGATATGGTGTGCTGGTGGATATCATTCTCGGCATTCTCGGTGGCGTCGTTGGCGGCTGGTTGTTCGGAATGCTCGGGCTTTGGCCGGGCGGAGGCATTATTGGCTCGATCCTCGTCGCATTTGTTGGCGCCGTAATTCTGGTGTGGATCACGCGGCAGTTGAAAAAGGCGTAGCCTAGCATCGCGAGAAATCAAGAGGTGTTCCCAAGGCTGGGAGAGCCGGCTGGGCAGATCTCTATTGTCTTGAGAAAGCCCTAGCGTGATTTACCGGTGTCCGCATGTGAGGTCAGAAACCATTCGGCGGTTGGTGCGCGCTGATATTTTAGGCGTGTACGCGTCGATTGGGCTGCCGCGGCCTTGCCGAGTTTTTCTTGCGCAATTGCTAGTTGCCGGAGCGCCAGCGGCGAACGGGAATCCGCGGCCAGCTCGTCGGCGGCATTTGCGAAATCACCCTGAGAGAAGAGCAAGTACCCTCGGGCGGACTCATAGTGGCTTTCCACAATCAGATCACGCGAGGTTGCGGCATATCTTTCGAGCTTGGAAATATCCTCCGCGGCGTGGTCTAAAAGTCCGTTGAGTGCGTCAACGCGCACGCACTCGCGGAGTACCGCCGCGCGGGCCGCACCACGGTCAGATTCGCTCATTCCCTCGAGCGGCTTTTCCAGAAAAGCAGAAAGAGTTTCGAGCTGCTTAGATTCGTCTCGAAAATCGGAAGCAAGCATGGCGCGTCCGATTCCGATCTCGAATTGAGCGTTGGGTTCCTTTCGCTTACCAGCTTCTTTAGCCAGGGCGTCGAGCGCCTTGTAACCTTCCGAAGGCTGTCCTTCCCAGAAGTACTCCAGGGCCTCTTGGTATCTGGCGTGGAGTTCATCCCGGTGATTGTCAGAGATCTGGATTGCCCGGTCATATTCCTTTCGCGCGTCGCTGAAATTACCCATAAGCGTCAGGGTATCCGCCAAGCCGAGCTGCGAGGAGAAATACGTGGGATCGATCTGCAAACCCGCGCTGTAATGCTCAAGCGAGCCACGATCGTCACCTGTCATTCGCAAGACTTCGCCGAGCGAATCTTCCGGGTTGGGAGAGCCCGGCTGCAATTCCGCGTAGTGCTCTAAGGTGGCTACCGCTTTTCCCGGGTCGGGATCGCCAGTCTCAATGTAGGCGTAGCCGAGCATGTTCAGCGCCGGGGGAAAATTCGGATCGAGCCGGCGCACTTCCTCCATCCTCGCCCGTGCACGGTCGTAATCCTGCTGAAAGTAAAGCCATTCCGCCGTCAAATAGAGGACATGCTTATCCGTGGGATAACGCTTCAGCAGATCGTTCATATTCATGATCCCGGGAAGGAGGTCGCGATCCTGAACGCTGGTCAACCAGCGGACCAGGAGCTGCTCGTCGGGAGTGGCGCGAGGGAGCAGGGATTTGGCTTTTGCCAGAGCCGCCGAGTCCGGAATGCCCCGGCGTGAAGCGAAGGAGAGCAGCGCATGGCCCAGCGCAAATTGCGGATCCTTCTCCGATGCATGCCGGGCATGCACCACCGCGTCTGCCAGCAGGCCATTTTCGTACTTGTCCAAGGCCAGCTCGGCAAATTTGCGGGCCTCTTCGGATTTCGTTGCGAGCGGAATTGTGCCAAAGAGCTGCTGCGGAACCGCCGCCACGGGCTGGGTCTTCGCACCGGAACGTGAGGCGGCCTTCTCGGCGATAGGTGTGGGAGCCTGCGCCCACCCAGTGGCCGCGAACAGCGAGGGGAAAATCAGAAGGAAGAAGGGCGCCAAGAAACGATTCATGACCAAACACCCCACCTTTGTCCAAAGGAGAAGAATTGAGTCCTCTCTGAAACTCTAGCGCGGTGCCACGAGACAGAGATACTCGCCGTAAGGGCGTGTGCGCAGATGGTTAAGAAGCGGAGACACGTGGTGCATCCGGAAGGGAGGCGCACGGTTGGACACAATGAACGAATAGGTGCTTGCCATTGATGGGAAGAGAAAACATACTCTTGCTAACACCTGCCTGAAAGTGAGCGCGGGGATGATGCATGTGAATGCTAGCGGTAATCGGCTGCGAATCACAACCCTCTTGTTTATCGCTTCGGTGCTCGGTAGTTCGAGCATTGCAGCTATCAAGAACATGGCGGTCGTTGTTTCTGCGGGGAGCAAACTCTCGGACATCCCACTGGCCGACCTGGTGAAATTGTGCAAAGGCATCCAGAAAGCATGGCCGGACGGAAAGAGTTTCACTCTTGTCATCAAGAATCCGGAGTCTCCTGAGATGCGCGTGGCAGTGCAGAAACTTTTCGGTGATGCCAGCGGCGACTTCAAGGCAGCGATCGCAAAACTAAACGAGTCCCGCGTGGCTGTCAAGATCGCGGGGAGCGACGAGGAACTGCTGCGCACCGTGGAATCCACGCCTGGGGCAGTGGGAATTCTCGACGTTTATTCCATCAACAGTTCGGTGAAGGTCCTGCGCGTGGATGGCAAGCTGCCCTTTGACATAGGCTACGCTCTAAAGGGAAGTTAGAGAGTCTCTGCAGGGATTCCCTCAAAACACCCTTCCTTCTATCGGCTGACCCAGAGTGGCCCAGCAAGAAGCCTCTCTTTCGATCACCAAATCGGCACATCCTCGATAACCCAAGAAATACCGGTTAGAAACGCTTGGCGATGCGAGCCATTTCGGGCACCAACGTCACGTTCTCAGTTGGGGCCGAAACGGGGCATCGGGGAAGATTTGAGATTCCTGCCCGGGTTGCAGCAGCCTTCCCAAGACAGGGCCGCGCATGCGAAATTGGCCGGTCGCGAAAGTCGGCAGGCGCACGGGAATGAAACGAAGGACAGCCAGGTATCACTACTGACAGAGCCTGACGACGCCTGTACGTAAGTACAGGTTTTCCACAGCTCGTACAGGGAAAAAGAGGCGAAAGTTGTGGCGAAAGTCGAACGTCGCATAACTTATTTGTTTTGTGAAGATTAGATAGTAGTAGTCCCGGAAGTTGTAGTACTGGGAGACTGGTTTAGGCCTCAGAATGTGTCTTGCGTACCATCGCTTTTGGGACATGGATGGTGTCAAATGGTACAGGTACGAGGGAATTCTTATGGACCCTCCGGACAGGGTGGGGCATCTAAGCCAGTGAGTGAACAGCTTTAGAAGTGAAACACAGACTATCGGCCAGCGTTAAGTGGGTTGGGGAACGAGGAAAGATGAAGACCAAGGACAAGAGCCGAAAGTGGATGTGGATGTTCCTGGCAGTGATGGTTTCGCTCCAAGTGTATTTCGTGTGGGAACTGCTAGCGGCGTTTGCATTGTTTGCCGCAGGATTTGCGGCCATCGCTTTTGTGATCGGCAGTTTGTACATGCTGCACAGCGGTTGGGCATTGGCAGTGGAGCGTATCGCGGACAGCCAGCACCCGGTCATGTTGGCCACGCGGCAGGGCATCAACACGATCGAAGACATGGCGCGCAGGCCGTTTCGGCGTCCGGGTTCTGCGCCGGCCCGCTAAGTTTTTAACGACTTTCTGGCCTTGGCCAGGAGCACACGCAGAGCTTGTCACCCTGCCTCCTTCAGAGTGACACAGCCTCCGCGGCAATAGGAACGAAGAAAAAGAGCCAACCGTCCTGAGAGAGCGGTTGGCCTTTTTTCTTTTGGGGAGATAGGAGATTGCATGCCGCAGCCGCTCTCCAATTCTTTGGCTGTGCCAATGTGAATCAACTCAGTCCTCAATTTGTCGAGGATTGGACCGGAATCGAGGATGTTGTGGCCGCACCGGCCTGGCGTGACAACTGTCTCTCAATGGGTTAGGGGGTCGATATCGGGATCAGGAAGAATTTCCGGATCGTCCTCACCACGCGAATCGCTGTCTGCCTCGAACAAAGTCTTCCCGTTGTCTTTGATGAGCCCGTCCAGGGTGGATTTCGAGTGTTCATCCACGGCACTGACGGCGGCCACCAGACAGGAGTACAGAAAAGCCTTCATTCCTTTGCGAAATTGGTCCCTGGAACGCTCGGCGGCACGGGCAACTTCGTTCTCCAATGCCAGGCGGCGAGCCTCGGAGGTGGCGCGGCTTTCCGCGTCGAGTGAGGAAAGGGCAGAAACCGCCCGCTCCTTAGTCTCGGCCAAGACAGCATTTGCCTGCTGGTCCGTCTGCCGCTGGAAGGCCCCCAGGGCCGAATTCACCGCGCTCTGCACCAGCGCCTGCACTTCCGCGGAGCGCGCATCGAGCTTCAAAAGCGCCTCCTGCGTCACGGCTTGGCTATTCTCCAGCAGCAGTTGATAGCGGCGGTCGACGAAGCGGGCAATGGCAGTTTCGAACTGGGATGTAGCCTGGGCCACCGCCTCGTTCAGCCGCGCGTGGATCTGAGGCTCCCTTTCGTGCGTCATTCGTTCCACAAATTCCTGCGACCTCGCCAGTTCGCGCCGCAACTCCGCCGCCTGTTTCTCCAGGCGCCGCGCCATCTCCTCCGCCTGGCCGCCGTACTTTTCCATCTGTTCTTTCCAGTGCGAGGCGACCTCGCCGGCGAATTCCTCCTTCGAGAAAGGCCTCATCGCCTCCACGCGCGTGGGAAAAAGTTCCTGAATCTCGCGCACGCTCGACTCACGCACGTCATTCAGCGAACTAAGCGCCTCGCGCAGCGCTTCGTCCACTTGCTTGGCTACCGCCGCTTGCGCCGCTTTCTCAGCCGCTTGCTGCAATCTTCCCTGCAACGCCGTGACGAGTCCGTCCGGCGTGATGACGACGCGCTGCGTCTTGGGGGCCTCAGCCAGCTTTGGTGCTTGCGGGTTCGAAACGGCCGGCGAAGGAGAAGGGAATGTGGCGACGTCAGCCAATTTGTGCTCGGCACTTACCGGCGGCTCGTCCAGTTTCGTGTCCATGGAGGGGGAATCTGGAGCAGGTTCGACCGCCGTTGCGAACTGCGCCATCGTTGAAGTTGTTCCTCGGGCCCTCATCCAATCCTGAGGTGGCGTGACAACCCCCCAAACATTTCCCGGGTTTTCCAATTCCACGCCGACCTGCTGCAATTCCCGCGCACTTTGGGACATGTGGACCGAGCGCACTCTTGCGCGTACAGCCGGGGGCCTCGGCAGGACATTTAATCCCACTACCTGCAACGTGACCCACGATCCGACGCCGTAATCGTGCCGCGACGGATAGCGGCAACCGTGCAGGTTCAGGCTAGTCGAGACGGTTCTTTCCACAAACGGCTCGCCCATGCGGTTCTGACCAAAGACGATCAGCGGGACGGAACGCTCGATGCGCGTGCTGCGCCGCGCGTCTTCCCCAACGGAATTGCGAGGAGTATCAATCAGAGACGATTGGCTCACGTCTGCTCCCAAAAGTTGCAGTTCCCAATCCCCGTAGCTCCAGAAGACTGTCGTCCGGCAGAGACATGTTTTCCGCGGGGAGCAAATTCGATTTAACTGTGAAACCGGTTCCAGCACATTTTTGCGAAGTGCGCGTCCCGCAGAACCCCACGTGGCAAATGTTAGCCGAAGCCCGCTCCGTTGTCGATATTTGCGTGGAGGGTTGCCGGATTCCGGAAGTTCAAGTCTAGTCGAGCACTTTCAGGACGCGACGAAGTGGGCTATCTCTGATAGGCTGTGCGTCCTTGAAGGAGGAACTCTCTGATGCGCCGCTTCGTTATTGCGTTTGGGTTGAGTCTCGTAATGCCAATGCTTGCCCTTTGTCAGACCGCGCACCGCGTTGCCGTCCGTGCGGGAAAGCTGATCGATGGGAAGAGCGAAAAGCCGCTCGAGAATGTGCTGATCGCAATTGAAGGCGACAGGATCGTGTCCGTTGTGGCAGGAGGAAGCGCGCCTGCCGGTGTGGACTTGATTGACCTTTCTAAGGCCACAGTTTTGCCTGGTTTCATCGATACCCATACGCACATCCTGCTGCAAGGCGACATCACAGCCGAGGAATACGACGCGCAATTGCTAAAGCAATCGATTCCGTATCGCGCGATCCTCGCCGCGCGCAACGCGCAGACCGCGCTTTCCCACGGATTCACGGCCATTCGCGATCTGGAGACGGAAGGCGCGATGTACGCGGACGTGGACGTGAAGATGGCGATTGCCAATGGCGAAGTGCCTGGCCCGCGCATGCAGGTGGCCACGCGGGCGATGGCTCCCACGGGAATGTATCCGCTTCTTGGTTATTCCTGGGAATTAAAGGTTCCCACCGGTGTGCAGTACGTGGATGGAACCGACGGCGCGCGCAAGGCCGTGCGCGAACAGGCGATGTACGGCGCCGATTGGATCAAGTATTACTCCGACCGCCGTTACCATTTTGAAAGCGACGGGGTGCTGCACTCGATGGTGAATTTCACCGATGAAGAAGCAAAGGCCATCGTGGACGAAGCGCACCGCATCGGCAAGAAAGTTGCCGCCCATGCGATCGGAAGCGACGGGATCGCGGCCGCTCTGCGGGCCGGTGCGGACAGCATTGAGCATGGCGACGGCCTAACCGACGCGCTGATGGATGAAATGGCCCAAAGAGGCATCTATTGGGTGCCGACGATTACCGTGGGCATCTATGTTGCGCCCGGCCGCGGCGGAAACTGGCCGAAAATGGCCGACCTGCAACGCGAGAACTTCCCGAAGGCAATCAAGAAGGGCGTGAAGATTGCGCTCGGCACGGACGCGGGCGGCTTCGACTGGAAAGTGCTGAACGAGGCGAAAGAATTCGAATACTACGTGCAATATGGCATGGCGCCCATGCAGGCGATTCGTGCAGGTACTTCCGTCCCCGCCGAGCTTCTGGGCTGGAGCGATAAACTTGGAACCATCGAAGCTGGCAAGTGGGCGGACATGGTGGCCGTCAGCGGCGATCCGCTGAAAGATATCAAAGAGTTGGAAAATGTGAAGTTCGTGATGAAAGGCGGGGCCGTTTACAAAAACGAAATGCACTGATTCCGCGTCTTCCTAGTAGAATGCCACCCCGCCATCGACGTTGATGGACTGGCCGGTCATCGCGCTGGATTGCTCCGAGCACAGGAAGAGCGCGGCGCGAGCAATCTCCTCCGCCGTCTGCGCGCGGCCCTGTAGCAGGCCGTTCAGAAAGCCGGCTAATTGTTCAGCTTCGTTTACACCCATTTTCTTCGCGAGCTCCGCGCCCAAGTCCTTTGACATTTGCGTTTCTGTCACCGGTCCTGGACAGATGGCGTTCACGCGCACGCCCTTTCGCGCACCTTCCGCGGCGGTGACCCGCGTCAGCCCCAGCAATCCCGCTTTTGCCGCGGCGTAAGCCGAACCCCACGCGTAAGCCGCCTTCGCCGAGAGGCTGGAGATATTCAGGATCACTCCGGACTGCCGCACGTACATCTCTGGCAGCACTAGTTTCGACAACAAAAACGCGGCACGAAGGTGAACGGCAATCACTTTGTCGAAATCCGCCAGCGGATAATCTTCCACTGGAACCACAGGGCCATAATGCCCCGCATTGTTCACCAGGATGTCAATCCTGCCGAACTTTTCGCGGCACGCGGCGACGACATGCGAGCACGGGGCCTCCAGCGTCAGGTCGGCTGCCACGTAAGCCGCGCGTCCGCCTTTACTGGAAATCTCTGCCGCTGTCGCGCTGAGTTCATTCTCCGTGCGCGCCGAAAGAAACACGGCGGCGCCTTCCTTCGCAAAAAGGTGAGCGATGGCCCGGCCGATTCCACGTCCGGAGCCAGTAATCAGGGCAACGCGATCTTGGAGCTCCATAGAGAAATCGAGGATAGAGTGAACCTGGGAAGGAGGCAAGCCGACAGCGTGGAATTCGATTCGGGTTCGGCACGACCTGAATGGGAGAGCTGTGAGATATCCAGCTAGCGGGTCCCGCCGGCCCGCGTTTTGAATTTTGCCAGTGCGGTAATGCCAGATGACTCGAGGAGCTGGCCTTGAATCTCGTCCGTGAGCGCGTTGATTCTCTGCACTCCGGGCCCGCCCCGCGAAAGCGGATCAACCCTACCCGTTGGTTTTCAGCTTCCCCAGCATGTGGTGGACGAATTCGTTGATCTCGTCCTGATTGAACGTATCGCGATGCACCGGCTTCTGACCGGTCGCGCGATACACCAGCCGCCTCGTCGATTGCTTCACAAAGTCGAAGACAACCGTGCCTTCGCGGAAGCGAATATTTTCGTAGCTGACTTGCGGCGGCCCCCAGCCCCACGATTCCCAGCATCCATAAGGGCCGCAAACGAGGCCCGGGTATCCGCCGGGGTAGACGCGTTCCATCGTGACGTTGTGCCGCCGCACTGCGACGTGATACTCCACCAGGAAATCCGCGTCTCGCGGGTCGCTGACTTGCCGCAATCCCTTCGATGACAGCGTCTGCTCGATGGCCGTGCGGATACGCTCGCGAACGATTTCTTTATTGCCGCCTGAGTCGCGAACGATGGATTCTCCTCGCGAGATCACGTCACGCGACACAACGGGACGCCGGTCCGCGTCTTTGGGCGACGCGACAGGCTTCCAGGCCCACGTGCTCTCCTTGTGTATGGGGATGTTCGGATCGCGAATCACCGTGACGTGGTCGTCGCACCCGGCAAGCAGCAGCCCGCAAATCAATACGCACGCGGCCAGTAACGGCGATTTTCCAAGGCCATTTATTCGATGCTTCATCGGAGCGTTCTCCAAAGGGGACGCCGTTCCATGCCTATGTTGAACCCCGAATTCTTGGAAAAGTTGCGGGTGTCAAAGGGAGAGGAAGGAGCCAATTCCGGGCTGCTGAAGTTGCCTTGCCCCGCATCACGCCCGCGGAGCATCCCAATCCGCGGGTGGAAAGACGACCGGCCAGAACTTGGGGTTCGGTTGATCGAACTCGAAGGCCACGGAAAACAATTCGGGTGAAGTATCTTCCACTCGGACGACCCGGCAGCTTTGCTCCACCTTGTTTTGCGAGTTTACGAGCAGCATGGGCTGGCCGAGTTGCACCTCCATCTTCATTTTCAGCAAGCCGCCATGAGCGTTGACGACCAGCGTCAACGCTTCTTCCTTACGTGCTTTGCGTTCGACGTCTTCGGCGATCACCGTGACCTTAATCTGCAGCATCACGCGCTTGCTGCGCCGGCGGTTCATAGGATTGTCAGGCGTAGCCATGATCCTCTTTCAAATCTCTCTGTATCCGAGCTGAATTCTACCTTAGCTGATGATGTTGGAGTGCTGTCGAAGGACCAGCCGTTGCGCAAAAGGTAGGGCATCACGCCGGCCCGCGTGGCTCTAGTGTTCTCGGGAATTCAGCTTGGATTCGAGGCGTGCTCTCACCGCCGGCCACTCGGAATCGATAATGCTGGAATAAACTGAATGCCGGATGCGCCCGCTCGCGGTAATCATGTGGTTCCGGAAGATGCCCTCTTCCCGAGCTCCAATTCGCAAGATTGCCGCGCGCGATCGCTCGTTCAGCGAATCCGCCTTTAGCTCCACGCGCATGCAGCCCAGCGTTTCGAATGCATGCTTCAGCAGAAGATACTCCGCTTCCGTATTCATGGCCGTGCGCTGCCAGTTGCGCGCTACCCACGTCCAGCCAATCTCCACGCGATGATGCGTACGGTCGATATTGCCGTAACGGGTGCTCCCGATGGCGCGACCCGTGGCCTTTTCAACGATTGCAAAAGGCAGTGACACTCCTCGTTCTTGTTCCCCGAGCGCAGTCTCGAGGTACGCTGCCATATCATCCACCGTTCGAACCGGCACGGGAATCCGGCGCCACAATTCCTTATCCAGGCCGACCTCGGCCAGTCCCGCCAGATGCGCCTTCGACAGCGGCTCCAGCCGTATGTGCACGCCCTCCAGCATCACCGGGGAGACGACCATCTCCGTTGCCATGATAGGCGTATCTTACGGCTGGCCGCGTTGGCTCAGCGAGCGCCAATTTGGATATGGATGGAAAACTTACTCAATGCGCGGAGCAACCGGATGAACGATGCGCCGCTACGCGTAGTAGGAGGCCAGCATGGATCTTCCCTTTACCGGGAAGTATTCGCCGTATCTGCAGATCTGCGAGAATTTTCGCACTAGGGAATCATCGAGCCAGCCGTACCCGGCTTCCCTGTTGAGAATTTTCAAGGCATCCTCTGAAGAAAGCGCACCACGGTAAGGGCGATCCGTGATGAGCGCATCGTAGATATCTGCAATTTGGAGAATCCGCGCCATCAGCGGGATTTCATGTCCGCAGAGGCCATCAGGATATCCACTCCCGTCCATTCGCTCATGGTGATGCCGAATCACCGGCAGGATGCGACGTAGCGACTTCAGCGGTGCGCAGATGCTTTCCCCAATAGCAGGATGTTGCCTGACGATCTCGGTCTCTTCCGCGTTCAGCGATCCGGGCTTCAGAAGAATCTCATCCGGTACGGCGACTTTTCCGACATCGTGAAGCAAGCACGCGATCCGCAATTCTTGCAAATCTTCTTCCGGCAGATCCAGACTCCTGCCGAGTTGTGTTGCGTAATTTACCATCCGCTCGGAGTGCCCGTTCATGAGCGGATGTCTCGCCTCGATGCTGCGCGCCAGCGAAAGCATTACGGATTTCGCCTGTTCATCGATATACGTCTTGAGCAGCAAGAGAGACTGCACGCGGCTTAGCGCTTCCACGAGCGAGCTGCAAGTTCCCCAGAAGTCGGCAGCACCTGCTTCGCGTCCACGGGCGGCATCCGCTGGATCCGACAAAAGCTTGATCAGCACAATGGGGGTCTGCTGATTGAGCGGGTTTCCCGTCATTCGTCGGCAGAGGTCGAAGCCATCGACATCCGGCAAAGTGTCGTGGAGCAGCACTAGATCAGGCTGAAGCCGGAGACATTCCCGCAGAGCAGATTCTCCGTCCTCTGCGATAAATACTTCGTAGTTCTGGCTCTGCAAGAATGATTTCCAGGAATCGCGGGCCGCCGAAGCAACATCCACAAGTAAAATGGCTGAGCTCATGAGTCCCTCGTTGTTTCTCTGGGCACTAGATATAGGGTCTTGCGAGGGATTGGCCTTGCCCCCGGTCTCCAATCCCTGTCTTCGAAGGATTCTGCCTCCCGTTCCCGGGGACGAGAAGGAACGACGTAACTAAGTAGGGTTATATCATGCTCATGGAATGCCAATAGGGGCGCCCCCATAAGTGACTAAGAATTCGGGTCTTGCGGCGCGGTTGGCAGAAGGGTGAGCGGGTCGCTAGGAATAATATTCACAGTACCTGCTATGTTTACATGATGCTGCGCGCCCCCCTGCCTCCTTTCGATCCCTCTTCGCCATCTACAAAGAACCATTGTGCGGATTTACAAAAATAAGGGACTGCTTGCCGCCTGTGGTCGACTTTCTCATCCATACTGATCCTCAAAAAAAGGTGGAAAGCTCGTAGTTAAGGCAATGGAACTTAAGCAAACGGGATGCAGGCGAGGCACGCCGTGAGGTATGATAGAGTCTCCTGAAATTAACTCATTAGGATGACAATGCCGACTGCAACGAATGGAAAAGTATTGCTGAGGGTAAGGCCGCGGGGTTTTTGCGCGGGTGTGGTGCGCGCGGTGGATATCGTCGAGCTGGCGCTGGAAGCCTATGGCGCGCCGGTCTACGTGCACCACGAGATCGTCCATAACACCTACGTAGTCGAGCAGTTGCGCCGGCGCGGCGCGATTTTTGTCGAAGCCATCGAGGAAGTGCCGCATGGCGCCGTGCTGGTTTTTAGCGCCCACGGGGTACCGCCAACGGTCCGCGATGAAGCCAAGTCCCGCGCGCTGAAAGTGATTGACGCCACCTGCCCGCTGGTGACCAAAGTTCACCTCGAGGCCCTGAAATTTGCGCGCGAACAGCGCACCATTATTCTAATCGGTCATCGCGACCATCAGGAGATTGTCGGCACCTCAGGCGAAGCCCCAGACCGCACCATCGTAGTGGACTCCGTTGCCGCCGTGGATGCTCTCGAAGTGCAAGACCCGGACAAGCTTTCATTCCTCACGCAAACGACCCTAAGCCTCTACGACACGCAGGAAATCGTAGCGCGGCTGCGCCAGAAATTCCCCTTTATCCAGGGTCCTGCCAGCGACGACATTTGTTACGCCACGCAGAACCGCCAGGAAGCGGTCGAGCAGGTCGCCAAAGATGTCGATCTAATCCTGGTAGTGGGTTCGCCGAACAGTTCGAATTCCAACCGCCTCGTGGAAGTCGCCCAGCGCAGCGGCGTCAAAGCGCAATTGATCGATTCCGCAAAGGACATCGATGTGAAGTGGCTCGAAGGCGTTTCGCGCGTGGGCTTGACCGCGGGCGCGTCCGCTCCGGAAGTCCTTGTGGAGCAGGTTAGCGAACGGCTGGCGGAGTTCGGCTTCACGGATCAGCGCGATCTGGATTTGATCCGCGAGGACGTGCGCTTCACGCTGCCTCCGGAATTAGCCACGATCGCGCCGGCGCCGCGCCGCTAAAGAATATGTAGTGCCCGGCAGGGGAACGTTGTGCAAGATCGGGGTGATTTGCCGGCCTGAGCTGTATAGGATCCGGTCAGTGGTAGCCTAGCGCGGTAAACGGGAAATACAAGAGAAGGAGCCAGCTCTTGGCGGTCAAAATCGTCCGTCAGCCGAAGAAGATTGCCTTGATTGGCGCGCCCTCGAGCGCCGCGGCATTTTCCGCCGGAAGCGAGAAGGCTCCGGCGGCGCTGCGGGCGGCCGGGCTCGCCGAAAAGTTGCAGAGCGCCGGCTATGAGGTCGTGGATTACGGCGACTGCGCTCCGCGCCTCTTCGCGGACGACGACGAACACCGGCGCGCCCGCAATCTGACCGAAATCGTCGCCGGCCTGAACGATCTGAGGACGCGCGCGGAACTCGCGGTGAAAAGCGGCGCGCTGGTGCTGGTTCTGGGCGGCGATTGCGCTCAGGTCATCGGCTTGCTCACCGGCGCGCGGCGCTACTACAAGCATGTGAATCTTCTCTGGTTCGATCGCGACGCCGATCTGAATACTCCCGCAAGCACACCCTCCGGCCGCGTCGACGGAATGGTTGTGGCCCACATCATCGGCAGGGGCGCGCCGGAGCTGGTGCGCTTCTGGAGCGAGGCGCCGCTCGTGCGCGAGCCGGACGTGACGCTCTTCGGACTCGAGAGGCTCGATCCGCCGGAGCGGGAGTTTCTCAGCAAATCGCCGATGCGGCATATTTACGCCGGGGACGTACAATTCAAGGGCGGCAGCAAAGGCGCGCACGAAGCGCTCGAGCAAGTGCACGCCGGCGCGCGCGAATTCGTTCTCCACTTCGATGCCGATGTCATCGCGGAGGAAGATTTTCCCGCCGTCAACGTCCCGGGCAGCGGCGGCATGCGCTTCGACGACGTCCGCGCCTCCTTCGTGGAATTTGTGAAACACAAGAACCTGCTGGGACTCGATCTAGCGCAGTACAATCCCGACAAAGATCCCGACGGCAGCGGCGCGAAGAAGCTCGTTGATCTGCTCGCCGAAGCACTTTCCGCTCGCCTCGAAGCGTTGACCGCGCCAGCAGCAGAACCCGTCGCGGGTTCCGAAGAAGTGCCCTCCTCTGGAACGGCCGCGTAGTCCTTTCGCGTTCCGTGTGGAATAACAAAAATCTAGCGTGCAGTTTAGGAAGCGGCGGTGGCGCGTTTGCGCAGATACCGCGCGAGGCCGAGGAAGGAGAGATTCAAGTTGGCGCTGAAGGCGTAGTGGTCGGCTTCACCGGCGGGGAGATACTGGGAGATTTCGGCATACGCGGCCGACATAAAGGAATCGATCGCCGCGGAATCGCTGGCGGCGGTGCGCAGGATTTCCGCGGTGAGAGCGGCCCAGCGGTGAAGCCGTTCGCGGAACAACACGATGTGCTCGGAAGGATTTTCGGAATAACCGAAGTGTGTGAGAAAGAGCCGCGCCGGTTTGCGCTCCAGGATGGCGGCGAAGGAAGTATCCCAGATCCCCAGATCGATGTCTGGCGGAGGAGTGGCGGGCATGACGAAGGAGTTTCCCTCGATGCGCACGCCCGCCGTGTCGCCGACGAAGGCGACGCCTTCCCCCTTGTCGAAGTAACTGACGTGGTGCGAGGCGTGGCCCGGTGTGTAGACGACTTCGAGTTTGCGCGAGCCGAGCGTGAGATTTTCTCCGCCCTCCAGGATGCGCAAATTTTCCGCCGGAACGGGCAGAACTTCGCCGAAAAGAAGTTGCAAATCGTTGGGCCAGAGGCGCTGGGCGCTGGCAAGAAGCTTGGACGGGTCAATCACGTGCGGCGCGCCCTTCGAGTGGACGTACACGGCGAGGCGGGGATTTTCGCGCACCAGCGCGCCGGTAGCGCCGGCGTGGTCCAGGTGGATGTGCGTCAGAAGAATGGCGTCGAGATCACCCACGCCAATGCCGCGGGCCTGGAGCTGTTGGCGCAAAGTATCCAGCGTGGAGCCCGGGCCGGGGTCGATAACGGCGCGGTGGCCGTCCGATTCCAGTAGGCCGGCAGCAATGGAACGCGGCCGTCCCATCCAGAGGTCGTCGAGAGTGGTGATCGAGTTCATATGAAGAGAAGTGTAGCGCACGTTGGGAAAGTTGACAGTCGGCAGTTGAGAGCAGCGGGAAGGAAAGTTGTGACGCCTAATTCGTGACTCATGATCCGCGGCACGGACAATAAGTAAAGCCACGCGGCCAGGCAGCCTGCAGGAGAAGCGAGGAAATAGTTGCACCGAAAGTGAATTGTGGAATAGTCTTACTGCGCCGCGTCCCGTTGCTTCCTCAGGTTTCTCCATTGGTCCGGACATGGGTGTGGGGAGATGTGGGTGCCTGCGGAGGAAGAAGCGACAAGTTAAAGAGCTGCCATGCGTCCAACGGCGCCCGCCGGGGGCAGCGAGCGGTTAGCAGGCGGGCGCATAAACCAAACGGGATTTGATGGATGAAGCTCAGGAGGAATGAGATGCGCAATTGGTGTGCAGCAGTGGCGATGAGCGCGCTATTGGCTTTCCCGCTGTGCGCTCAGCAGAAGAGCCGCGCAGCGGCCGACGAGACCACGAACACCGCAACGTCCGCTGAGAAGAGCGCGCCTTCCAATAACGCCGCCGGAAGCGGCAAGGCGGTTGCGGCGAAGGGTGTATTCGCGTTGCCTGCCACGCCGCGGCCGGCCCCCTTCCCTGGACCGGCAGAAGCCGCCGCGGACACGCGTGCGCCGGGCCGGTTGGTACCCCGTTATGAATTCGCGGGAATGTACGACTACATTAATTTCGCGCCCGGCGACCCTTTCGCGAATTTCAACAGCCATGGCGGGTCGGGTTCCTTCACCTACAACGCGTCGAGGTGGCTGGGACTTACCGGCGAGTTCGGCGGTTACAACTTTGACCGGAATCTCTTCCCCTTGACCGGGAGCAATACATCGGCGAATGGCAGCTTCTTCGCCTATCTCTTTGGCCCGCGGCTGAACTTGCGTAAGTTTGACCACTTCGTTCCCTTCGGCGAGTTCCTGGTCGGCGGAGCCAAGAGCGGCATCGAGCTCGCGGGAGTAGATTCGCAGAACGCCTTCGCGCTGGCGGCGGGCGGCGGCATCGATATGGTCTTGACGAAGCACGTCGCCTGGCGCGTGGCCCAGTTGGATTACCTCATGACCACTTTCTCAGGCCCCGCGGTTGCAGCCAGCGCGCGGCAGAATAATTTCCGCGCCGGCACGGGCCTGGTACTGCGGTTCGGGATTCCCAACCCACCGCCTCCGCCGAACCACCCGCCAGTGGCGGCGTGCTCGGTGAGTCCGGCTTCGGTGTATGCCGGTTCGGGCGACAGCGTGGCTGTGCATGTGAACGCCAGCGACCCGGATAACGATCCATTGACCTACAGCTACACGGCGACGGGCGGCGCGGTGGAGGGCACGGGCCCCGAAGCGCGCTGGAATTCGTCGGGCGTGGGCGTTGGTTCCTACACCATCAACGTGAAAGTGGATGACGGCAAGGGCGGGTTGGCCTCGTGTGCAGCGGACATCAAAGTGGAAGAGAAGCCCAATCGTCCGCCGGCGGCGACGCTCTCCATCGAGCGCAGCCCCATTCTGCCGGGCGAGCGCACCGGCGTCACTTGCAACGGCAGCGACCCGGACAACGATCCGCTGACCTACAGCTACACGGCCACCGGTGGACAGATCGTGGGGAGCGGTTCGAATGTGCAGTTTGACGCCACGGGCCTTCAGCCCGGCACGTACACCGTGAAGTGCACGGTAAACGACGGCCGCGGCGGCACCGCCGATGCTTCCGGCAGCGTGGAAGTGAAGGAACCCCCGCAGATCAAGCAACTGGAAGCCAAGCTGGCGCTCCACAGCATCTATTTCCCGACGGCCCAGCCCACCGTGGCGAAACCGACGGGCGGCTTGATGGCTAGCCAGGCAACGACGCTCGATACGCTGGCGAGCGACTTTCTCCAATATCTGAAATACCGGCCGGACGCGCACTTGATTCTCGAAGGCCATGCGGACATTCGCGGGGCCAAAGACTACAACGTGAAGCTCTCCGAGCGGCGCGTGGAACGCACCAAGAGTTACCTCGTTGAGAAGGGCGTGCCCGCGGACCACCTCGAGACTCGGGCATTTGGCTTTGAAAAGAACATGACCTCCGAGGAGGTCAAGAACCTAATTGAAGCCGATCCTGACTTGAGCCCGGCGGAAAAGCAGAAAATCCTGAAAAACCTGCTGACCGTGCGCCTGGCCAACAACCGCCGCGTCGACGTCACTTTGAGCACCACTGGTGAACAGTCCGTTCGCCGCTTCCCCTTCAGTGCCAAGGACGCCTTGACGCTGCTCAGCAGGGGCGGCGGTGAGACACCCAAGAAGAAAACGGCCGCACCGGCGCCGCCGAAGAAGGCCAAGCCCTAGCGGCCAAGTATTCGCGGAAGAACTCCCGAAGTGACTCGTAACTTCTGGCGAGGGAACGGAAAACCATACGAGATCAAACAGGCGGGCTCTTCGAGAAGGTTTCGAGGTGCCCGCTTTGTTTTGGGAGCGGGCTCTGGCGGGATCTCCGCGCGGCCCCTTCCCGAATTGGAACGGAAAGGGAGGGAGGGCCGGGACTGAGCCCCAAAGTGGGACTTGCCAAGATCGTAGTCACTTAGCTAATGTATTGATTTATGAATAGATCCGGGAGGAGTTCCTGAATCGGAACCTAAGATGCAGATAAGATCGCCAGCCGGAGGCTTTCAGTATACCCGCCATGAGCGAGGAAGCAGCAGTCCGCCGCGAGGTTGTGCCGATGAATCTTCTGATCGTGGATGACGATGAATCTATCCGCGAGACCTGTGCAACGGTCTCGGAGCAATGCGGGATGAAGGCCGTCGCCGTGGCCACCGCCGAAGAGGCGCTGGAGGTCTTGGAACATTCTCCCATAGACATTCTTCTGACGGATTTGAAGCTTCAGCAAACGAACGGGGTGGAGCTGCTGAAACAGGTGCACGACGTTCATCCAGACGTTGCCGTGGTGGTGTTGACGCAGTACGGAACCATCGAATCAGCGCTGGAGGTCACCCGCATTGGCGCCGTGGACTACGTGACGAAACCGTTCCGGATTGAAGAGTTGCGCTCCAGACTCGAACGCGTGGCGCGGGCCGTAGAACTGCAGCAGGAGAACCGCCTCTTGCGGGAGCAGTTGCGGACGCGCCCGCGGGTCGGCGGGCTGATCGGCGTTTCCATGAAAATGCAGCGCGTCTATAAAATGATCGAAACAGTGAGCCAGCACGAGTATCCCGTGCTGGTTCTGGGGGAAAGCGGAACGGGGAAAGAGCTCGTGGCGCGAAGCATTCATTTTTCGGGACCGCGCAAGGACCGGCCGTTCGCGCCGGTGGACTGTTCCGCGCTGGTGCCCACGCTGATCGAGTCCGAACTGTTCGGCTACGTCAAGGGCGCGTTCACCGGCGCAGTGCAGGCCAAGCAGGCAAACTCCCGCACGGCGGGGAACAGCGGCTCGAAACAATTGCCGCGCTGGCCGTGCGCCTGCGGGAAACCGTGCGCCGGCTGAGCCAGGAATGGGAAGCGCGGCAGCATCCCGTGCACTGAGGGGAGAAAGTGGAAAATGGAAATTGGAAAACAGAAAATGGAACGGAAGTTGGATGTTTAGAGTTGAAAAAGTTGAAAAAAGGGGAATTTAACGCAGAGGGCGCCCCGACCGGGCCGGGGTAAACGCCGTACACAGAGGACGCAGAGAACAGAGGGAAAAAGTTAGAAGGGAAAAAAGAAAAGAGAAACCAAAAAGAAGCGGCAAGAGAGAAGAAGGAGAGGCGAGAAGAGACAAAGTAACCGATGTTTGAAGGCATGGCTTGTGTACTTGCAAGGGCTGCGGAAGCGGCCTTTTTTGTTTGTGGGAAGGATGGTCGCGCCGGGAAAAAGTGTCGGAGCGAGGAGGGAAGCAAGTTTTGCGAAGGAGGGGAATCGGTCGCGGAGGAGTGCGCCGCAAAGAAAGAGAGCACGCGGCGGCGGAATTCTTCGGGTTCAAAGCTGTAGGCCGCGGTGTGAAACGCGCGAGGCACGACCCAAAGTTGTTTGGGGCCGCGCGCGGCGGCGTAGATCATCTCCGAATGACGGCAGGGCAAGGCCACATCCATTTCATCGCAAATCAGGAGGACGGGAAAAGGGCGAGAGGCGACGGCTTTTACCGGTGAGACTTCCGCGGCCGGAAGACCGGCGAGTTTTTCGGCACGATGTACCAGCGTCCAGGCGCCGGGAGCGAAGAGAGTCTTGCCGAGCCAGGGGAATTTTCGCAGACCGGCGTAATCGTAAGCCCCTTCGCGGAGATCGGCGAAAGAGGCTTCGGCGACGACAGCTTCGATGCGGGGATCAGCGGCCGCGGATTGCAGGGCGATGCCGGCGCCCATGGATTCGCCAAGGGCGAAAAGGTGAAATGAGGAGGTTAAGGAAGTAGAGGAGGTAGAGGTTAAGGAAGTAGAGGAGGCAAATGAGGTAAAGGAGGAAGCGGGCGGGGCAAGCCCCGCCCCTACGTGTTCCGAGGAGAGCAGGGCGTCGACGATGGCGCGCGTGTCGCTGCGTTCGAGCCAGCCGTAGGTGGCGATGGGGCCGCCGCTGGCGCCGTGGGCGCGGATGTCCATCATGACGACGCTGTAGCCGGCGCGCAGCAGGAATTCCGACTGTCCAATGACTCCGATGCGGTTGTCGGCAACGCCGTGGAAAAGGAGGACCCAGCTGCCGTTGGGGTTTTTCGGGCGGGCTTTCCAGCCACGGAGCGGGGCACCATCCGGTGCGCGAACGTCAAAATCCTTGCGGGTTGCCCCGGTGACGGCGAAGGAAGCGTCGGCCTCACGGATTACATCGGGAGTCAGGTGGCGGCGAATGGGATGGAGGAACGCTGGGCCGGAGAGCCATCCGGCCACAGCCGCCAGGAGCGGCGGGAAGAGCAATAAAATCAGGGCGATGCGAATCAGGCGGCGGCGCATGGGTCCTGTTCCAAGATACGAGAATTTGCGCGTTGCCGTTCGATCAATCGTCGTCGGATGCGAAAAAAGATCCTTCGTCGTCCGCCGCGGCGGACTCCTGAGGATAAGCATCCTCGGATGCTTAGTTAACATGTACGGCCCGGGGGGATCCTCCCAAGGGATCCTCCCCCCGTGTTTTTTGTAACTGTTGCAGATAAAGGACTTAGACAAGCCGTAAGTCTTTTGTTTGCAACACTTGCGGGGAGGCCGTAAGTGTTGCAGGTAAAGGACTTAAACGAAAAGTGGGCAGCGGCTCCGACAGGTTCGGAGCAGGTCAGCGGAGAGTGGTTGGTAAAAGGAAGGACAGCGGTCAACACCCCGAGCACGTTGGAATCTGCGTCCCAGAGTTGCGGTTGAGCTTCGATCTGAACTCCGGAAAGGTGCAAGCCTGGGGTGGGGGCCCTTTGCACCGGGCGCTCCGGGTAAACGGGACTTAGACGATGGCGGGGTCCCCGAGGGGTTCGGGGCAGGTGTCGTCGATCAATCACCAACCATGGTACCATGAATTGACACTATTTGTCAAGTGCTACTATAGTACTAGTATTTGGCAAGTCGCCATATTTGTTCGAAAGATTTTGCAAGAAGAAGAAAACAAAGGGGTAGAGCTCACTGGGGGCGGGGAGGAAAGTAGAAGGCAGAAACTGAGGGCAGAAACTAAAAAGCAGAAATGAAAAATGGGAGCGGGGGAGGAGAGAATCTTGAGTCGTGCCAGGAGCCTGTGGCGAGCAAGGCCGAGCCATGGGGGCTTCTTCTTCCCTGGTTTCTAGTTTCACTTTTCTAGTTTGGCTGTCCCGCCTGGCGCAGCCGTTCCCGGAAGTATTCCTTCCAGCTCTCCGGCAATTCTTCCACTCGCAAGGCCACGGCGGCGGCGATGCTAAAGGATCGGGCGGAACCCGTGCGTTTCTCGAAGTGCTGAATGTAAAAGCCGAGGGGAGCGGCGACGAATACACCGGCGACCTAGAAGCGTCCGACGATGCGATGGAACTTGGTGAAGCGGCGGCGGAGGCGTTCGGAGAACTGCATGGAGCCGAGCAAGAGGGCGCAGGCGCCCATCAAGCCGTGCGGCAGGAGCCACCATCTGAAGGGCTGGATGTGCGGCCATTCAGGATCCTTGGCGTCAATGAGGAAATGCTCGTTATGGCGAAGAACGTAGGCGACCATGACGCCGATGACTGCAAACAAAATATATTTCGGGCGCGGCCACGCTAGGCGCTGGGGCACCAGTGGGGCGGTTGACGTTTTTGGCTCCTGTCCTGCACGAGGCGGGATATGGCGACAGCATGCACTGAAAAGGCTTGCCGCAAGCGAAAAATGCTTGCCGCTTCGCGCGACAAATGGGCCTCGGACGTCCGAAGACCTGGAGTTCCCCGAGAATTACTTTGAAGTTGTGACGAGTTTGGAGGCGGGGGTGGCGGCGCGCTGCTCGGCGCGTCTTTCTTGTTCTACGTGTTGGGTGCAGTCGGCGATTTCGTCGTCGAGGGCTTTGATTTCGCGGGCGAGCAGAAAATTTTGAGGGTCCTTGGTGTAGGCCGCGAATAGCGAGTTCCGCTTGGCTTTCAAGTCGTCGTGTTTCTTCTTCCAGACACTTGCAACAGCAACCATGGATTTAACCTCGGAGCCAGTGTGCGCCTTTTTATGGTTTGCCGATATAGCCGCGAAGCGATGTGCTTAGATTCGCACGATGGCGATTTTCCGGTTGCGTTGAGGCGAAATTGAATGGAGAAGCGGACAGGCAGGAGGGCGTGGGCCACCGGGTGAAAATCGGGTAGCTTGAAAAGAGGGCGCAGCATGCTGCGCCCCTACAAGGAAAAGGAAGAGGAAGAGGAAGAAGATCAGGAGCGAAAGAGGACGGATTCGCGCTGGAACATTTTTACCGCAAGGAAGAGGGCGGCGGCGGCGTAGACGCAGGTGGAGGAAAAGATGATGGCAATGAGGTTCCAGTGGTAGGTGCCGGTGACGAGTTCCTTGCAAAGCAGGCTGACGTTCAAGATCGGGACGAGGGAGAGCTTGGTGGTGAGCTCGACCCCGGGGAGCATGGCGGCGATGGCGGGTATGATAACGACAAACGTCATCGGCGTGAGATAGCTCTGGGCCTCTTTGTAGGTCTTGGCGAAGAGCGCGATGGTCATAAGGGTAGCGGAGAAAAGGACGGCAACAGGGAGGGCCATGAGGAAGACGGATATAACCGTCTTGGGTCCGAGCTTGAGGAGAAAACCCGCGGCAGCAGAGCGCCCGCTCGCAGTTTGTCCAGTGTAGTGACTTAAGACTGAGAAAGAAACGCCCATAGACAAGACGGAGAGGGCGGCAGTGCCCAGTGCCGCGGTGAGGACCAGAAGAAACTTACCCAGGACGAGGTGCATACGGGTGATGGGGCTGGAAAGGATGGTTTCCATGGTGCCGCGCTCTTTTTCGCCGGCGGTCAGGTCCATGGCGGGATACATTGCGCCGGTCATGCAGAGAAGGATGACCATATAACCGATGATGCCACCGAACGCCGCGCCGCTCACTTTCTCAGGGGGCGCGACGTTTTCGCGCTTTACTTCAAAGGGCTTCAGGACGGTCTCGGGCAGGTTCTTGGCTGCCAAACGTTCCTTCACGACTTTGTCGCGGTAGTCCTTCATATACTTTTCGATCTTGTCGGTGGCGAATTCAGACTTCAATTCCCCTTCGTAATTGTAGATGTTGACGGTGTCCGATTTTTGTTGAGCGACATCCGTCTGGAATCCCGGGGGAACCTCCACCGCGGCGCGAATTTCCTTGTTGATGATCTGGTCTTTCCAGTTGGGCGTCTCGGAAACAATTTCGATTTTATCGAGCTTCCTGAGCCCTTCGACAACGGCAGGAGAATCCTCGCCGCCACGGAGCATGACTTTGGGGACTTCTTCCTTGGCCTTGCCGACGAGAGCGACGGCGAGAGAGCCAAAGCCAACACTAAGAACGGGGAAGAGCAAGAGCGGCACGAGTATCGTGGAGATGACCGTGCGACGGTCGCGGATGGCTTCCGTGAGTTCTTTGCGATAGACGATGGCGACGTTGCGCATAGACATGTCAGTTGGCGTCCTCGGCGACGTAGTGGGGCGTGACGACTTTGATGAAGATTTCCTCCAGATCGTGCTCGGCGTACTTGTCGCGGAGCTGTCCGAGTGTACCTTCGACAAGGAGCTTGCCGGATTGGATGATGCCGATGGTGTCGCAGAGCTTTTCGACTTCGCTCATGATGTGGGTGGAGAAGATGACGGTTTTGCCGAGGTCGCGGCACTCGCGGATAAATGAAGTGATGGTGCGAGCGGTCATGATATCGAGGCCGTTGGTAGGCTCGTCGAAGATCATCACCGGGGGATCATGAACCAGGGTGCGGGCGATGGAGGTTTTCTGCATCATGCCGGTGGAGAGCTTGTCGCAGCGGCGGTCGCGGAAGCCGTTCATGTCCAGACGGCTAAATATGGCATCAATGCGCTTTTTGAGGGTTGCTTCGTCTAAGCCATTGAGGCGGCCAAAGTATTCGACAAATTCCTGGGCGGTGAGCCTGCGATAGAGAGCGGTGGC
>Ga0137409_10000077_pt1 | contig 83154 bp, 77 predicted proteins | sample CZODoug1_16funga_FD_122059 | JGI IMG/M metagenome (GOLD analysis project Ga0137409, IMG submission 122059) | Vadose zone soil fungal communities from Angelo Coast Range Reserve, California, USA - CZODoug1_16fungal (Hybrid Assembly) | ecosystem: Environmental > Terrestrial > Soil > Vadose zone... | reverse complement strand
GTTGCTCGCCGCCGAAATACTTGTCGACACGGCTGACGTGATCGGCGCGATGGCGTGCGACGCGCTCAAAGGCACCGACGCCGCCTACGATGAGCGTATCCACAAAGCCCGCCCCCACGCCGGCCAGACCAAGACCGCCGCCAACCTCTGCCGCCTGCTTGAAGGCAGCCAGATCCGCGAGTCGCATCGCGACTGCGGACGAGTCCAGGATGCCTATTCGCTGCGCTGCATCCCGCAAGTCCACGGCGCCGTCCGCGATACGCTCGCTCATTGCCGCGCCGTGTTCGAAACCGAAGCAAACTCAGCCGTCGATAACCCCCTCGTCTTCGTCACGAACCCGAAAGCTACCGACGGCGAAGGTGATGTCCTCTCCGGCGGCAACTTCCACGGCGAACCCTTGGCATTCGTGCTGGATTTTCTCGCGATTGCCCTGAGCGCCCTCGCAGGGATCAGCGAGCGTCGGCTCGAACGACTCGTAAACCCCGCGCTCAGCGAAGGCCTACCGCCATTTCTGGCACCGGGCGCCGGCCTGAACTCAGGATTCATGATGCCGCAAGTCACTGCCGCTGCCCTCGTCAGCGAAAACAAGGTGCTGTCGCATCCTGCTTCGGTAGATTCCATCACCACTTCAGGTAATAAAGAAGACTACGTTTCCATGGGCATGACGGCCGCCATCAAGTTGAAAAAGGTCGTCGAGAACACGCGCAACACTCTGGCTATCGAAGCTATGGCCGCAGCACAAGCCATCGACTTCCTCGCTCCGCTCAAAAGCTCGAAGCCCTTGCAGCATGCGCATGCGGCGATCCGGGCCGTGTGCGCGACCATGGACAAGGACCGCGTCATGTACCAGGACTTCGCGCGGATTGCGGAAGTGATCGCGACGGGTAGGATTGCAGAAACACTCCGGTGAATTTCCACTAAGAAGTCATAGAGATACAGAGAAATTCGCAAGATGGCGAGTGCGTTTGGGACTCTCCACGCGTAAGTAGTGGATTTTCGTTTACGCCGTCCTCGCCCCACTCCCCTCCAGTCCCAACTCCCCCGCGATCCCCTTCATCGCGTCAATACAAAATGCAATGTGCTCTTCCAACTCCACGCCCAGGTCCGCCGCCCCGTTCACGATGTCGTCCCGATTCACGCTTCGCGCAAACGCTTTGTCTTTCATTTTTTTCCGTACCGACTTGGCCTCAACCTCAGCCAGCGACTTGCTGGGCTTGACCAGGGTGCATGCCGTGATGAATCCTGCAAGTTCATCGCACGCGAACAACGCTTTCTCCATCGGCGTATCGCGAGTCACTCCCGAGTATTCCGCATGCGACATGATGGCGCGGCGGATTTCGTCCGGCCAACCGCGCTCGACGAGAATCTCGTTTCCGCGATACGGATGGTCGTCCAGCGAAGGCCAGCGCTCGTAGTCGAAGTCATGAAGCAGTCCAGTGACGCCCCATAGCTCTTCATCGCCGCCAAACTTTCGCGCATACGCCCGCATGCAAGCCTCGACCGCAAGTGCATGTTTCCGCAGACTTTCCGATTGAGTGAACTCGGTTAGTAACCCCCATGCCGCCGTGCGGTGATTCATGGTTTTGTGCCTGTTTTCTCCTGGTTTTCGCCGCTTAATTTGGATTTTCTTGCCCAAAGACCGGGTTTTGCCCTCGTTTTTTCTTGACTTCCACAGCCCCTATCCAGCAGATTACCTTGCAGTTGGCTTTGAGAGTAGCCCTTGCTCTGGCACTCCCAAACCTGAATGGCCACTACACTCGCTCCCGTCGACTCACGGGAGGTTGTTCGCTGTGATCGCTGCCTGCTAGTTCAATTCCGTACAACCAATAGTTTGTGCCGCCGTTGTCATCTGTCTTTAGACGAGGTCGAGGCCGAGTTGGTCGCGCCCGATCCGATTCCGGCGATCATGCCGATCAACGGCAATGGTCGCGGACATCTGAATCTGGCGAACTCGATCCGGTCGCTGAGGCTGCGGAGCGGCTTGAGTCAACGTCAACTGGCACTCCGGATGTCGGTGCCACGCACCTATGTATCCAAGATCGAAAACGAAAAGGCGACACCGACGCTCTCTTCCTTGGAGCGTCTGGCGCGGGCTCTCGAGGTCAGTGTGCCGGACCTTCTCACTGGTGGAGAGCGCAACCGCCAGGAAGAAGTTCGCGAACTGATGGAAGATCAGTTCGTGTCGGAGATGCTGCCGTTCGTAAGTCAGCTGAACGGCATGCAGATGTCGAGCATCCTGGCGCAAGTGAGAGATCTTACCGTGCGGCCGCGGCGAAGTGCGTAAGGTTTTCGGAGCGCGCAAGTCTTTCGGGAGGGCACGGTTTTAGCCGTGCCAATGAACTCTCGTTTAGGTAGGGCTTTAGCCCCGGCTCTTTCTGATGCACAAGTTTTATCCGGGCAACCTGCTAACTGGACAGCCGGGACCTTCGGGTTCCGGCTTTTTTTTGCCCTGTCTTCCATCCCCTACTCGAGTTGTTATCGAACTGAAACAAGTAGATTCGCCGCCATAGACGGGTGTATCGTCGGAGCATCATGCGGAAAACGCAGGGTTTGGTGTGTCTCCTGGCTTTGCTCGTTTGCAATGTGTCGTCGGGTCGAGAGAACTCTTCTGTGGTTCAATCACCCGATAGTGCAGCTAGTTTGGCTCGTCTGCGCTCCAAGCTTGACGTCGAACGACTTTCCGACATGACTATAGACACCATCGTCGGACGGTACAGCAGCACGCCAGATGAACTTCGGCGAAGAGTTGTTCCCCTCAGCGGCGATGATCTCTATTTCTTTCCTGACGGCACTTATTTCTATTACGTTTGGTCGGACATCCCACCCGCCACGATTCGAGATAAGGGAAAGTGGGCCTTATCTCGAGACGGACTCACGCTGACATCCGATTCAGATATCACTTGGAACCCAGGAGCCGAACGCCGCTACTTGCTCGTGCGCCGACGTTCCCACCCTCAAGAAATCCTTGCTGTCGGGATGGATCGCGATTTGCGATATTTCGAAGAACATGCCGACGACGACCCTGAGTTCATGCTACTTCTCGTCTCAAAAGTACGAGTTAACGTGATCAGCGGAAAAGAGTCGATCGAACTCAAGAAGAAACTCTTGCGAGAAGCATGGCGTCCGAGGTTTTATAAGTCGGATTGATTGGCGTAACCAGCCGATTATTCTCCGCTCAGCACGCGTGTGGACGTGACCAAAGTCCACCCTCCGCCTTGTATCAACGGTTTTTTCCACCCAGGCGTCACGCCCTTACACTGTTAGCAGCGCCTCATCGTGAACCGAAACCGATCTCGGTTCTTACAGGGCAGCGCAGTGACGCTGTCCCTGAGCGGCGTAAGCCGCGCCCCCGCCGATGAGACCCGTTTCTCGAAAACTGGCTGACTGACGAGGCTAACGTGAACAAACATCTGGCAGTGTTCTTACTCGCCGTGCTCCCGATCGCATCCGCGCAAACTACGCTCATGCCCGCGAAGGGAGAGGTCGTCGTCCGCACCACCAAGGCGATGCATTACCGTCCCGGAGGAACCAGCAAGATCGACTTCCAGGGTACCGACCTGATGCAGCACGGTTCCGGCGAAGCCAAGGTCGAGGCCAAAAAAACCAATATCCAAATTGAAGCAAAGTTTGAAGGTATGGAAGACGCCACCAAGTTTGGACTGGAGTATCTGACTTACGTGATGTGGGCGGTGTCTCCGCAAGGACGCGCCGTCAATCTCGGCGAGGTTGGCCTGGATCATGGCAAGGGCCACCTGAAAGCGTTCACCGACTTGCAGACTTTCGGCATGATCGTGACCGCCGAGCCATATGCTGCCGTAACCCAACCCGGCAACATGGTGGTGATGGAAAACATATTCGCTCAGGGCTCCGGCGGCGAGGAAATCAGCGCCAAGTACGAACTCCTGCGCAGCGGCACGTACTCTTCGAATAACACTCATATTCAGGACGCCATCTTCGGCATCGACCCTAAGACTCCTCTTGCTTTGTTTGAAGCGCGCAACGCGGTCCGGATCGCGCACGTTGCGCAGGCTGACCAGTACGCAACCTCCATCCTCACCAAGGCAGAACAACAACTGCGCCAGGCCGAAGAAGCCTATCGGCAAAAACAGCCGCGGACTTCGGTTGAAGCAGCCGCGCGCGAAGCCGCGCAGACCGCCGAAGAATCACGCGTGATGGCCGTAAAGCAAAAAGCTGAAGAAGAAGCCCAAGCCCAGGCCGCCGCGGACAAGAGAGCTGCCGAAGAAAGAGCCGCCCACTCCCGCGAAGAAGCCGAAGCCCAATCCCGCGCACGCGCCGATGCCGACGCCGCGCGAGTTCAGGCAGAGGCGGCGCGAGCACAAGCGGAATCCGCCAAGGCAGAAGCCCAGCAGGCCGCCGAAGAAGCGGCCCGCCAAAAAGCTGAGGCCGAGAAAGCGAAAGCCGAGGCCGTTGCCCAGCAGCAACTGCTGGCCGTTGAAGCGGACAAAGCGCGCAAGTCCGCAGCCGAATCCGATCAACTCCGTCAACAAGCGGAAAAAGAAAAGCAGGAGATGCGCGCGCGTTTGTTGCAGCAGCTCAACAGTGTGCTCGCAACGCGCGACACCGCCCGCGGCCTGATTGCTAACATGTCCGACGTTCTCTTCAAGAGCGGCAGCTTCGAGTTGTTGCCCGGAGCCCGCGAGCGCCTGGCCAAAGTGTCCGGCATCGTGCTCGCCTACCAGGGCCTGCATCTGGCCGTCGAAGGCCACACCGACAGCATCGGCACCGACGAATACAACCGCCGCCTGTCCGAGCAGCGCGCCGGCACTGTCCTCGACTATCTGGTAGCGCAGGGCATTTCGTCCGAAGCGATCACGGCCAGCGGCTTCGGCAAGAGCGAGCCGGTCGCTTCCAACGACACTCCCGAAGGACGCCAGCAGAATCGCCGCGTGGAACTCGTGGTGTCCGGAAAAGCGATTGGCAACGCGGGCGATGCGAGCGCGGAGCCCAACACCTCATCCAAACTACAAAAGTAGACCTGAAGCGTCCCACCCACGAAAGCGGCGGAACATGAAAGCCCGGGGCGTAAGCCCCGGGAAAGCGCAGCCGCGAAAAGAGCCCCATAGGGGCGGCACCAGCGGCGGGGGACGTGCATGCTAGACTCCACCCAGGACTCCGCACGATGCCCGCCGACCCACCCAGCCCCAACCCCGAAGCCGAAGACCACTACTACGCCGCCATCGACCTGATCACCGAAGGACACCACGAGCAAGCCGTCGATGAATACCGCAAAGCGCTGTCCGCCGACCCCACCTTCACCGACGCCCTCCACGGCCTGAGCCGCGCCCTCCAGGACCTGAACCGCCTGGACGAAGCCATCGAAGTCTCCAACCGCATCTCCGAACTCGACCCCGACGACGTCCTCGCCCACACCAGCCTCTCCATCCTGTATCAGAAAAAAGGTATGGTCCCCGAAGCCGAAGCGGAAGGAAACAAGGCGCGCGTACTGGGATGGAAGCAGCAGTTGAAAAAGGGGAACAGTTAGCTTTTGCGTCAATCGGACTCTGGGTTAGGATATGTGGCGAGTTATAACCTCGGTGCAGGACAATCCCATGAGAGATCCCAGAACTCGCGGTTGCATGGCACTTGCTGCCTTCTCCATCGCTATCAAATTCGCGCTCGTCCTGTTCACCATCGCGGTCGGAACAGCGGAGAGTCAGACTTTCAGCACGTTGTTCAATTTCGACAACACCAACGGCGCCAATCCGTATGACGCACTCGTGCAGGGTAGGGACGGAAGCCTTTATGGAACCACCTACGTTGGCGGCGCCACTGGTCAGGGTGTCGTGTTCAAGATCAGCCCAAACGGAGCGTTCACGCTTCTGCACAGCTTTCACGACACGGACGGCAGAAATCCGACCGCGTGGCTGCTGCTGGGCAACAACGGCAATTTCTACAGCACGGCTTACGTTGGTGGAGCGAACGAGGTAGGCACGGTCTACAAAGTGACTCGCAAGGGCAACGTAACCACGCTCTACACCTTCGCTGGCCCCGACGGCAGCGACCCCCAGGCGGGACTTGCGCTGGGCAGCGATAACAACTTTTACGGCACCACTCGGATGGGCGGGGCAAACGGTTACGGCACGATTTTCAAAATGACTCCCAAAGGAATCCTCACCACCCTGCACAACTTCAGCCTTACCGACGGCGAATATCCCATCGCCGGACTCACCTTGGGGTTTGACGGCGACCTCTACGGCACAACCTGGGCAGGGGGTAACAACAACGGAACAGTTTTCAAGATTACTCCCGCCGGAGCGTTCACAACTCTCATCAGCTTTAACGGCACGAAGGGTTCTGCCCCAGTCGGCGGGCTGCTCCAGGCCGACGACGGCAACTTCTATGGCACCACTAGCGGCGGGGGAGCCAATGGTCTGGGAACCGTCTTCCGCATGACGCCTTCCGGAACGCTGACGGCCTTGCACAGCTTCAGCTCCGGCGAGGGAAAAGGTCCCGTTGCCACGCTTGCGCTGGGCAACGATGCCAATTTCTACGGCGCGACTCCCGAAGGGGGTGCGAATGGATTTGGAACGCTGTTTGAAATCACACCCGCCGGCACCTTCACCACACTCCATAACTTCAGCGTTGCGGATGGTGAGTCTCCGATCGCAATCGTACAGAACACCAACGGCGTGTTTTACGGTGCAGCTATGTTTGGCGGCTCGCAGACAGTCGGCACTGTCTTCAGCTTCGATCAGGGCCTGCATCCGTTCGTGAGTCTGCAGCCCATTTTCAGCAAGGTCGGCAAGACCGTCAGGATCATCGGCGAAGGCTTCACCGGAGCAACCGGCGTATCGTTCAATGGTGTGTCTGGGAAATTCAAGATTGTTTCCGACACCTATTTGACAGCCGTAGTGCCAAGCGGTGCAGCCACAGGTTTTGTAACCGTCACCACTCCGGCAGGGACGCTGACCAGCAATCGAATGTTCCACGTTCAGTAAAGACCTCCAGCGGCCAGGAGTTTCTTCCGGTGCTGTGTTTACAGCCCGATCTTCTCTGCACACTCTGCGTACTCTGCGGTTAAAATTAGCCATGCGAGAAGTAGTTTTGGTTTCCTCAGTCCGCACCCCCGTTGGCCGCGCGTTCAAAGGGACGCTACGGGCGACGCGTCCCGATGAGCTGGCTGCCGTGGCGATCAAGGGCGCGCGGGTCCGCGTGCCGCAGCTTGATCCCAAAGAAATCGAAGACGTAATCCTGGGCTGCGCGATGCCCGAGGCTGAACAGGGGATGAATGTGGCGCGGATTGCGTCGTTGCGCGCGGGCTTGCCAGTCGAAGTGTCGGCGGTGACGATCAATCGGTTCTGTTCGTCGGGATTGCAGGCGATTGCGATGGCCGCCGAGCGCATCATGGCGGGCAGCGCCGAGGTAATGATCGCGGGTGGCACCGAGTCGATGTCCATGATCCCGATGGGCGGCAACAAGATTTCTCCTAACCCGTGGCTGGTCGACCACTATCCCGATGCGTATCTTTCGATGGGTCTCACGGCCGAGCGGCTCGCGACGCGTTTCGACATCACACGCGCCCAGTGCGACGAGTTTTCGCTGCGTAGCCATCAAAAGGCGCTAGCGGCAATTGCAGCCGGGAAGTTTGACGACGAGACTGTGCCCGTGCCAGTGACCTACACGACTCCGAACGGATCGAAGCCAAAGAAGCAGGAGATCACTTTCAAAGTAGACGAAGGTCCACGCCCCGACACTTCACTCGAAGCGCTGGCCGCGCTCAAAGCAGCATTTCACATGAAGGGCGTGACCACTGCCGGAAACTCGTCCCAGATGTCCGACGGCGCGGCCGCGGCTGTAGTCATGTCGGCGGACCGTGCGAAGGCGCTCGGCATCACGCCGCTGGTGCGCTATGTTTCGTTCGCTACCGCTGGATACAAACCCGAAGAAATGGGATTGGGCCCGGTGTTCGCGATCCCGAAAGCGCTCAAAATCGCCGGGCTGAAACTCGCAGACATCGACGTGATCGAATTGAACGAAGCATTTGCTGCACAATCGCTCGCCGTGATCAAGGAAGGCGGACTTGATCCCGAACGCGTGAATCCGAACGGCGGTGCGATTGCGTTGGGACATCCTTTGGGATGCACCGGCGCAAAGCTAACGGCCAGCGTGATCCGCGAGATGAAGCGCCGCAAAGCCCGTTACGGCATGGTTACGATGTGCGTTGGCGGAGGCATGGGCGCTGCGGGAATCTTCGAGAACCTGGCATAACCCGAAAATTGATGTGTAGGCGGCAACTCACACCCCTTGACCTCTGCGCTGGGATATACTTGTGGCGCAGCGTCTGACGGTGCTGTTCGCAGCAGCCAAAAGTGGGCCTCGCCAGATGGCTTGAGGTGCTTTATGCGACTACCGCGCTGGGGCGTAGTAACTCTCCTGTTAGTTTGCCCTTTGCGGCGAGCGCAGCATCACTCCGAAGGCGGTAGCTCGGCTCCCAGTAGCGCTTCCGTTAGTTCCTCCAGCAGTTCCTCCAGTTCCCTTCTTACTCGGGCAGTTCATCGAGCTCGAGCGCTTCCCACAGCAGCGGAGGAGGAAGTTCCAGTTCGTCGTCCGGTTCTTCAAGCAGCAACAGTTCCAGCAGTTCCCCATCGTCGAGTTCCCATAGTTCTGCGTCTTCTAATTCGAATGAGGGAAGGACGGCGTCGCACTCCGGCGCTGATGTTTCTCGATCCGACAACGGACGCAGTGTCCGGGACCGCGACGTGAATCGCAATTCGGGCCCATCGAACTCATCGTCTGCTGGTGCCACAGCGCCCCGCTCCGGCGCGCAGCCTTCCCGCTCGGACACCAGACATGCAGTTCGCGAGTCAAAGAGCGACCGTATGCGGAGTAAGGACGGCTCTCAAGCGACGGCGAGCACCAAACCTGAGAAGAGGCACTTCCTGCTGTTCTGGAAGCATCCGCAGGGCGAGAAAAGCGGAAAGCCCAACGCGACAGGCGTGAAACCACCTAAGCGATGCAAGAAGGGGGAAGATTGTCATGTCTGTCCTCCGGGGGAGTCCCGGGGCGAGTACGGATGTAGTACTCCTCCGCCGGTCTACACTGCGTCTTGTGAGCCGGGACAGTCGCAAAGCGGAATCAACTGCGGGAGATGTCGGGCGGGCGAATACTGGAATGGAGTGAGTTGCACCACGCGCTCCGATAATTGTGAGATGTACATCAGCCGGGCATCATTGCTCGTGAATGAGCTGAGAGGGATTCGGGTGCGCAAGCAAACGGCCTGCTCGGCCAATCCGTCAGGGCAGGATTGCCTGGATCTCATGCAAAGCCACCAGGAAGCTCTGTTGCGCTACAGGATGCTGCTGACCGAAGCACCCATGAGCTGCCGGGCTCTGCTGCCTGACCCGCTGTCTCTGTAGTGGAACGCGACGTTGGCGAGACTACTCGAACTGCACTTCCTCAAATCCCATGCTCTGCATCAGGCTGGTCATCGTAGTCCGCGCGTTTTCCTGCGCCTTCTTCAGGATGCCATCGGCCAGCGCTGATCGCCGCAGTTCGGTCTCGGCATCGTTGCGCACGCGCGATTCGAGATCGGGATCGGTGGACACGAGCAGCCCGGTTTGACGCGAGTAGACGCGCGTCTTGGAATTGTCGAGTCGAGTCACCAGCAATTGCGCTTGGGGGATGCGCACGCGAATCTTCTTACCAGTGACCTGAACGTCGCTCGGTTTGAGCATTTCGAAATCGATCCCGGCGATGACCTCACCGTGCACCATGAGCAGCAAGCGGTCTCCGGCGAGAAAATCGGGCAGGACCGTACTCTGCTTTTCGCCGGTAACGATCTTGTCCATGGTGTAGACGATGGTTTCGAGCCGCTGCAATTTCTGGATGCGATCGACGACGGTCGGCTGGCTTAGGTCCGTATTCGTCGTTCGCTGTAGCCAGGAACTGACCGTGCCCGCCCAGCCTTGCGACGCGCGCACGATCAGCAGCAGGGCTATCACGGCTACCAGTATGCCCGCGAAGAACGCGAGGCCCGTCGTTACATAAGATCGAAATGACCGGTTCGCGACTGGTACCAAATCAGAGCGTTGCGGGCTATCCATCGCCATCGCGGTTTGCCTCCGCTCGCAGCCGTGGTAAGACGCCACTCTATGACCGCAGCGCCTAAACGCGCCCTCATAAAAGCGGCATTTGCGGTATGCCTGAAGGCATACCCTGATACGAATCTCGCTTGCTCCACGGGCTGCTAGAAAATTGCATCCCCAGCTTATACACTTTTGATTGTCAACGTAAGTATCGAAGGTAGGTGCGGCACAGGTGACTGGCCGCACGCCGACATGAAAGAGGTTTCATTCATGGCTACGAGTGCAGTCCTGAAAACTAAGATCCTCGGCGGCAGCTTTCTGCTGGAAGAACGGCAGACGTCCGATGTGTTCACTCCGGAAGATTTCACTGAACAGCATCAGATGATTGGGCAGACGGCTGAGGAGTTTGCGGTCAACGAAATCCTGCCGCAGGCTGAGAAGATTGAACACAAAGACTTCTCGATCACCCGCGCTCTGCTCAAGAAAGCCGGCGACCTCGGCCTCAGCGGAGTTGAAATACCCGAGGCCTACGGCGGCCTCGAAATGGATAAAGTTACGGCAGCGGTGATCGCCGACCACATCGCGAAGTACGCCGGGTTCGCTACCACATGGGGCGGACATAGCGGCATCGGCACGCTGCCGATTGTCTATTTCGGAAATGAAGAGCAGAAGAAGAAATACCTCCCCAAACTGGCGGCGGGCGAGATGGTCGGGGCATACGCGCTTTCGGAAGCTTCTTCAGGATCGGATGCGCTCAATTGCCGGACGCGCGCCCAGCTTTCCCCGGATGGCAAGCACTACATCCTGAACGGCGAAAAAATGTGGATCACCAACGCCGGCTTTGCCGATCTGTTTACGGTGTTCGCGAAGATTGACGGCGAGAAATTTTCGGCGTTTCTCGTCGAGCGAACGTTCCCGGGATTTTCCGTCGGCGCCGAAGAACACAAGATGGGCATCCGTGGCTCGTCCACTTGTCCGATCATCCTGAACGATTGCAAAGTGCCGGTCGAAAACTTGCTTGGTGAGATCGGCAAGGGGCACGTAATCGCGTTCAACATCCTGAATGTCGGACGTTTCAAACTCGGAGCAATGTGCGTGGGCGGAGCGCGCGTCTCGGTCGAGAACGCTGTCGGATACGCCAAGCAACGCAAGGCATTCGGAAAAACAATCGCCGACTTCGGTTTGGTGCGCGAGAAGATCGCTAACATGGCGACGCTGATCTACGTCGGCGAATCGCTCGTGTACCGCACCGTCGGCATGATGGACGACCTGCTGGCGAGCCTCGATAAGGCGAGTCCCGAAGCCGCGAAAGAGCAGCGCAAGGCGATCGAAGAGTATGCCGTCGAATGTTCGATTCTCAAAGTCTGGGGATCTGAGATGATCGACTATGTAGTCGACGAGAGCCTGCAAATCTACGCTGGATATGGCTTCGTCGAAGAGTATCCCGCGGAGCGAGCGTACCGTGACGCCCGCATCAACCGTATCTTCGAAGGCACGAACGAAATCAACCGGCTCATCATCACGGGTTTTCTTCTGAAGCGCGCGACGTCGGGACAACTACCCCTGATGCCTGCCATCAAGAAGCTGATGGACGAAGTGCTGAGTGGGCCCTCGTCAGGAGAAGAACTCGAAGGGCCGCTCGCGGACGAGCGCAAGCTGGTAGCGAATGCCAAGAAGCTTGGGCTGTTTGTGGCTGGCGCGGCGACACAGAAATATATGCTTGAGATCCAGGACCAGCAGGAAGTGATGGGCGCCATCGCCGATATGACGATCGAAATCTACGCCATGGAATCGGCGGTGCTGCGCGCACAGAAGCTTGCCGAGCAGAAAGGCGAAGCGGCGGCCGCGCTGCCGATTGCGATGACACGCGTCTATATGACGCAGGCACTGGAGAAAGTTGAAGCGGCTGCGAAGAAGGTCATCGCTGACGTGGCCGACGGCGACATGATGCGAACGCAGTTGGCGATTGTCCGGCGTCTTGCCAAGCACGATCCGTTCAACTCGATTGGGTTGCGGCAGCACATCGCTCAGAAGACGATCGAGCGCGGGAAGTACACACTGGCGTAAAGGTGTGCGGTCCGAAGGACCTGCTTACTTTTGTAGCAAGCAGGTCCCTCGCCTCGCTCAGGATGACAATCTTGAAAGAAGCCGCTGCGCCATCCAAAATCAGCCTTCAACAACCACTTACTCTTTCGGGAAATTCGGATCCGCCTTCACTTCTGCAATCTGCTTAGTATGACGTTCCGAGTGAGCGGAGATCAGAAGAATCCACTGATAGGCGTCGAGCGGTCCGAACACAGGGTGCGTACCAAAGTGGTCACGCAGGTCATCGTTTGTGGTCTTGACGAAATCTATCGTTGTCTTTCGCTCTTTGTCGAATGCTTTGGTTAGTTCTTCGCGGTTCGCCCAGCGGTTGGTCGGCTTCAGGAATTCGGGCGCTTGAGCTTTGTGGCTGCGGTCGGGAACCTTCTCCAGGATAATCTGGTCTTTGCCCTGAACCTCAGCGCGTTTTTCGGGCGCGGCGGGAGACGCCAGAAACTGCTTCTGCACCAGCCCAAGGATCGAGGACTCAGAAATCGTGATATGCTCGGCAACCTCCGCGACCGACCAGCGGTCTGGCGCAGGCTTGAATCGCCACTGCTTCTCCGATAGTCCGGAGATGGATTGCAGGAACGCGTCGTGAGTGTTTTGCAGATGTTTAACAGCGGCTTCGCGTTCTTCAGGCGTTAGAGTGGTTGTCGTTTGAGCCAGCGATGCAGTGGCCGCGATCAGCAAAATCGCCGCTGCCGTCAGAACGGTGCAAGACTTTCGAAACATTCAAGCCTCCGGGAATAAGTAATTCTGGAATTGTCGCCGAGTGCGAGAAAAACGGCAACCGGACATGAGTCACGGGCATGATTGTATCGTGACTCTCTTGTTCTTTCACGCCCGCGGTTCCATCTGATACAAATATCAGCGCGATCTTTCCCGGAGAAAAATATGTCAGCGAAACGATTTTTCATCGTTATAGTGTCGCTCGTAGTCTGCACCGTATCGCTCCTCGCGCAGGAGAGTGTCTCCTCGAAGCTTGCCCTGACTCCGCCCATGGGATGGAACAGCTGGAACAAGTTTGGCTGCAATGTTAGCGATGAAATGATCCGGCAGATGGCTGATGCCATGGTCAAGTCAGGCATGAAGGGCGCCGGGTATCAGTACGTGGTGATCGACGATTGCTGGCAGGTAAGTCGTGATGCGGCGGGCAACATCGTTGCCGATCTCCAGCGTTTTCCGTCGGGGATCAAGGCGCTCGCCGACTATGTGCACTCCCTCGGTCTGAAGTTCGGAATTTATTCCGACGCCGGTTCGAAGACCTGCGCCGGTCGGCCGGGCAGCTTGGGGCACGAGTACCAGGACGCTTTGCAATATGCCGCCTGGGGAGTTGACTATCTGAAATACGACTGGTGCAACACCACGACGCAGGATGCCGCGGCGTCCTACGCCAACATCCGGGCTGCGCTGGACGCGGCCCGTCGCCCGATTGTGTTGAGCCTCTGCGAATGGGGCAAGGCGAAGCCGTGGCTATGGGGCAGGGAAGTTGGCGGCAATCTGTGGCGGACGACAGGTGACATCCAGGACAGATGGCAAGGCAAGAAGGAATGGAAGCCTGGCGACTGCTGCAACTACGGCGTGGTGGACATCGTAGATCTCCAGGCGGAACTCTATTCGTATGCGGGTCCCGGGCACTGGAACGATCCGGACATGCTGGAAGTTGGCAATGGAGGCATGACCGACCTTGAGTACCGTTCGCATTTCAGCATGTGGGCGATGCTGGCGGCGCCTCTGATTGCGGGTAACGATTTGCGAGACATGCGTCCGGAGATTCACGACATTTTGACCAACAAGGAGGTCATCGCCGTCAATCAGGATCCGCTGGGTAGCGAGGGCAGGCGCGTTGCGAAAGATGGCGACCGGGAAATCTGGGCGAAACAACTTCAGGACGGCAGTCGCGCGGTGATCCTGTTCAACCGCGGGGCCACCGAGCAAAACATGGTTGTCACTTGGCAAGAGATTGGATATCCGGACCATGTAAGTGCGACAGTCCGCGATTTGTGGACGCACAAGGACATTACGAAGACCACCGACAAAGTCGGTGCGACCGTGCCTTCGCATGGAGTGGTCATGTACACGATACGGCCGTAGTGGTGAGAAACCTTCATGCCTAAAACCAGTCGCTGCGATACACAACCCACCAGGCAACGTAAACGAGAGGGATATTGGCAAAGAGCGCCCACCAGAACGGTAATAGATAGCCGGCGAGCAACCCCAGAACCGTGAAAATGATCCAGAAAAGTTTGCGCTGCATTGTTTCGATTGTAGGCTTCAGCGCGACTCTCCGGGAGGTGCCGCCGGGGATGAGGCTTTGGTGCGCAGCTCTTCCATCACGCTCTGGATCAGCTCTTTCGCGTCGGTAAGACTCTTCATCACCATCTGAATATCCAGGACCGGTTTGCCTGGCCAGCGCTGACTCTGGCAGTAGACACCGTGCTGTCCAATGAGAGACATCGCGTCGGTGACCAGGTCCATAGTGACGGCGAGGCGTCCGCGCGGGACTCCCATCCGAGTTTCGAAGTGTTCGAGTTCTTCCTGCTTCTCGTCGAAAACGGCCATGGCGAGATTGTATAATCAGGCGGTTAGCATTCAGCACTTAGCATTTAGCCAAAACGTTTTAGATCGAGGCAGCGCTGCTCCAAGCTAAACGCTAGGCGTTTTCCCCCAGGAGGAGTAGTCCATGAAGAAGTTTGCCTTTCTTACAATGTTGCTATTCGCGGTTGCGGTGGTTGCAGCTGCGCAGCAGGATAAACCGAAGCCCCTCAGTCCTCCGGCCAGTGCGGAATGCAAGTTTTCCGACGGCAAGAGCGTGAAGATGGATTATTCCAGTCCGCGCGCCAAGGGTCGAAAGATCTTCGGCGGTCTCGTTCCCTACGGACAAATCTGGCGCACCGGAGCGAATGCATCGACAACTTTTGTCACCGATAGCGATGTCGTGGTCGGTGGACAGAACGTTCCCGCCGGCAGCTACACCATCTTCACGGTGCCGGAAGCAGACAAATGGACCCTAGTCATTAGCAAGAAGACTGGCGAATGGGGCACCGATTATCCGGGTCCGAGTGAGGATCTGACGCGCGTGCCGATGACGGTTTCCAAGACGGCCAGTCAGGTGGAAAACTTCACCATCGCGTTTGATCAGGCGGGCGGCAAGTGCACGCTGCACGCGGACTGGGAAAATACTCGGGCGAGAGTAGATGTTGTGAAGAAATAAATCACTATTCCGCCAACAGTTCGTTCACAGCTTGCTGGGCGCGGTCGAAGTCGGGCGAGATTCGTTGTGCCGCCTCGATCGCCGTCCGCGAGCCGGCGCTCATACCGTTTTGCTGGAGCGCCTGCGCCAGCAGCAGATACCCCACATCGCTCGGTTCGAGTTCGACGGCTCGCGAATAGTTTCGTACGGCCTCCTCGGAAGCGCCGGTCTTTTGCGCGATGACGCCGAGTCCCGTAAATGCACGTGCCGCTTCCGGATTAATTCGCAGCCCTGCTTCGTAACTCTCTTTGGCGCGCGCATAGTCTTTCAGCAGGCGATAGTCGCTCCCCATGTTGACGAGCGCGTAGGCGCGCAGGCCCTTGTCGGAAGTAAGACGTAAAACGACCTGATCTTCCTGGAGAGCGGATCCATAATTCTTCTGGCGGCGTTCGCAGGTCCCGAGGTTCAGGTGCGCGGCGGGATCGCTCGGTCGAATCTGCAAGGCCGCGCGGAAGTGGGTTGCCGCCTCTCCGGTGCGATCCTGATTGAGAAAGGTTTCGCCGAGATTCACATGCGCAACGTAGTTGTCTTTTGTCACGGCGGCAGCGTGCGTCCAAAGCGTTTCGCTGTCGTGCCAGTAGCCGACTTGACGATAAGTCATTGCTCCCAACGCGGCCAACGTCAGGGTGGCGAGCGCGCCGAGGATTATCGCCCGCGTCTTCTTTCCGTTAGCCCAGTCCGCCAGTCCCCAGCACACCATGAGCAGCAGGCCGATCATGGGCAGATACATGTAACGGTCGGCAGTGGCCTGCTGTCCAACCTGCACCAGGCCGATCATCGGGACCAGCGCCCCCAGATACCAGAACCAGCCCACGACCAGGTAACGAATCTCTCGATTGCGCAGAACAAGGACAGTCACGGTGGTCAAGAAGAGCGCCGCCAAGCCGACTTGCCATGCGAGCAGAGAGTTTCCCGGATGCGGATACATGGGAGCCAGCCGTAACGGCCAGAGCAGCCTTCCGAAATAATCGAAATATGCGCCGATCGCGTTTTCAATTCGCACTGTGGGTGGATATTCGATCGCGGAGCGAACCGCGCCGCCGGCGTGCTGCGCGGTCAGCGTTACGAGAGCGCTGGCCGCCGACAGCGCGAGCAGAGGGACTTTTTCGAGAAAGAGCCAGCCGAAAGTACGAGCGCGTTGTTCAGGTTCACGGGACGGTGGAGCACCGAAGTGCATCCGGCGTAGCGGCCAATAATCCCAAAGCAAGAGGAGAAACGGAAGCGTGATGACTTGCGGCTTAGCCATAAGCCCGCAGGAGAACAGCAGAAAGACCGCAGTGTATCTCGCGATGCTGGGTTTCGACGCATAGCGCTGGTAGGCCCAGAGCGCGAACAGCAGAAACATCATGCTGAGAACATTCTTCCGCTCGGCGACCCATGCGACCGATTCCACGTTGAGTGGATGCACAGCGAAAACTGCCGCCACTATCAGTGCGGGCCAGGTTCGTTTCGTCGCGTCCACCAGCAGCAGGAACAGCAGTACGACATTAACGCAATGCAGCAGTGCGTTTGTGTAGTGATGCCCTGCGGGATTCAGTTTGAAGATCTGACAGTCGAGTGCGTGCGAAATCCATGTCAGGGGATGCCAGTTGGCGGCGTCGAAGGTCGTAAAGGCCCAGCTCAGCGTGCTCGCACGCAGTCCTGCCTGCACGTGCCGATTGGCGGTGACATAGACATCGTCGTCGTAGTTCACGAAACCGTTTTGATTGACAGCGTTATAGATCACCAACGTGCAGGTGACGAGCAGCAGACACAGGATCAGATTGAGCTTCGAGCTCGAAGCAAAGAGCGCATTCGAAGTGGACTCAGGGGGCATCGTTGTCTGTGCGAAGTGCTGCGAATATTTAAGCACACACGATTCCGAGGCGGATGACTCCGTAATGGCCTCAGGTTACGGTGGTACATTCCTGCCTGGACCGTGCCGCGCTTATACTAGCTGTCGATGCGACAGATGCTGCGATTCTTCTGGAACTCCACCCGCGGGCACAGGATTGCTCCCTGGCGCAGCCCCTATCTGCTCTGGCGCATCGAGACCTTCACGGGCGTCAAGATGACGCAGATCGGGTTCCTGGAATTTTGGGAATTCTTGTGGACGGAGCGGCAGAGCCTGTGGCGGTTTTTAAGATGGACGAGTGAGATGGATCATTACATCCATCCCAAGGCGAAGAGCCTCTAGACCTGTCTCCAAAAGTATTGCGTGATCTCTGTTACCACCGCGTCTTCCGCAGCGATTCGAGGACGGTTACCTGCCTGCCATGAATATTTCAATAGGGAGCGCTCTCCACACCGCTCGCCGACTTACCTTACTTGAGTAATGTAAGAGCGCTTGCAGTAGTCCGGCCTGGGCCGGAAAGCCCCCTATAATTCCGCAAGAGTATGTCTTTGAGAGCAATATCGGCGCGGCGCAAAACCATGCAGCGCCGAGCGTTTGAGGGCTGTTGGTTATTGTTCTTGCTGCTCATCCCCACAGCTTCTTTCGTTGCCGCTCAAATGAAAGAAGCGCCCAGTCCGACTCGATCCGCCGGAGCCTCCACAGGGCTGACCGAGCCCCAGAACGACCTTTCCGATGCAGCGCAGCGCGCTCGTGAAGAGCGCGAGCAGCAACGCGCGAAGCGATCTGCAAACTCGGAAGCCGTCAGCGCGATGGCAACCGAACTCGCGGAAGGAACTGAGCAAGCCGCACCTGCTCCTGTCGGTTTTCGCTGGTATAACTTCAAGCCCGGGGACTACTCGATCCTGGTCCCCGCGGATGCGGAGATCGAAGGGAAGAACTCTTACGGACTGAAGTTGCTCTCTGCGGAAGCGATGGGGTCGCGCACTCTTATCATGCTGGGCGATCCGATTCCCGCTCAAGGCGGAACGACGGACGAAATCATGAGTAACTCCGCCGCTCAGTACTTCTCCGACTGCAAGCTGGGCATCCACGGCGCAGGCCTCTCCGTGAATGGGCATCCTGCTGCGTCGATTCAGAGTTTCAGCATGTGCCCGCTGCACAAGCAACTCATGGGCTTCGCGCAATTTGTACTGGGTGACGGTTACGTCATGCCGATGGTGTGTGGCTATCCCTTGACGGCGGAAGATATGGACCCAAATCCAAACCGCCCCATCAACACGATCGTCAAGAAGTACAACCGTGAATATGACGGCTATCGAGCGTGCAATACGATCCTGCCCTCTTTGACGTTCCATGAGCACGGCTCGCAGTGGCATCCGAAAACGCCCGAAGTCACGCCGAAGAAGGCTGCTGTAACCAATGCGCTGCTGAACTCGAATGCAGCCGGCGCCGGAAACGCCCAGGAAGTTTCGCTCGGCAACTTCGCCCGCGCGCACAAGAAAACTGTATCCACAGAAGTCATGACTGAGCTGAAGCACACGACGCCAGGCTTCTCCTCGTATGCCTTCAACTACTGCTCGAAGGACGAGTGTTTCGCAGCTACTCTTCAGGTCCCCGTCAAAGCGCGGCAGAACGAACAATTTCGCGTTGAGTACACGGGGCTCTTCGAATTCCAAGTCCCGGTGGGCGATGCGGTCGCTGTCATTCAGGCCAGCAAAGGAGCGCCCACCGCGCCCGGCATCATCAGCCGCAAGGAGTTCATCAACACGAAAGTCGATTGGTGGATCGAGAACGTGCCCGCGGTCTATTTCACCGGTGCCGGAAAGGCGGAAGTGCTCAGTGAAGATCTAACCACCTTGGCGGGCATGCCGGCGCGGCTGGCGACTTTCCGGTCTCCTACGGCCTTTCAGCCAGTGATGACACAACTCGCGGCTTACATGGCTCCGGGCGTTTTTGTGCAGATTCGGTGCAGCGTTCCGGAGAAAGTTTATGCCGACGCGCAGGATATGTGCGAGAAGATAGTGCACTCGTTGGAAGTGCCTCAGGCCAAGACGCAGGAGGAAGACGATCCCGAGACTGCCCCTAAGCCCACTCCCGATGACAACGATCCCTAAATTCCGGCCGCCAATGTTGTGCGCGACGCTCTTGTGCTGCTGGGCTCTGACGCCGGGCACATGGGCACAAGACTCCACGGGTCAGGCTCCCTTGGGTGATGTAGTTCGGCGACAGCGCGAACAACGGCAGCAATCGAAGCCAGCTAGGCGGGTGGTGACCGACGACGACATTCCAGCGAATCACATGCGCTGGATGTACGGACAGGTGGCAGAGTACAAGATCATTCCCGCCGTCAGCATTTCGGGCCTGACGCCGGACGACCCTTCCTCGGCGGCGACCGCCGTAGGGCAAAAGAAGAACAAGATTTGGGTTGGCTTCGGGCCCCACCTGACGGAACCGGATTCGTGCGCCACCGGTGATCTGGATTGTGCCGAAGAAGAGTTTGTGCGGAAGATGCAACGCGGCAATCTGGTAGGAAGTAAAGCGCGAATTCTGTTCGATTCCGATGACATTATCCAGGAGTACCCGGCTCGAGTGGCGCATTTTGAAGTCGTGCACGACGTTCGGGGAAAGATGCTGGGAACCGTGGCAGTGATCGCGACCCCCGTTTCGAATGTGGTGACCTGGTGCATGTACAAGGTTCAGGACCAGCAGGAAGCAGAAGCTCAATGCGACACGTTTATTTCTTCTCTCCGCGTGGATGTTCCACAGAGATATGTCAATGTCGAGCATCACCAATAACCGGAAGGCCAGTCCGCAGCGGGCGCTGATCCTGCTGTTGCTCGGGACAACGCTGTGTACGGCGCAATCGTCCGAGCCGTCTCCCGTGGCCGCAATGATTGCGCGGTTCACTCCCGGAGAGAGCGTTCGCTACGAATTTGAAGGCATCGTCCACGTCGCGACCGGACACGCCAGTGACGTGACGGTGAATCTTCCAGAAGACTGTTCTTACCGGCTGCGCGCAGTCCTGAAGTTTGATTTCGAACAGGCTAGAACCGGCGGTGCGATCAGTGGCCGCGTTCACTTTCAGGCTGTCCGGTACGACGGGCCGCCGTGCGCGATTCCGCCGAAGTCTGAACTGGTGAAAGCTCTACAGGACCTGGAAGGGAATGGCACAAAATTCGACATCAATCCGGCAGGGGACACACGCCTCAGCAAATCTCCAAGGGCAGCCGAATGCGAAGGCGTCAGCGTTTTGCTTAAAGCGGCCTGGGACTTGCTTCAGGTGCGCTTGAGCGACAAGGCGATTGCGCCCGGCCCGGATTCGTTCCCCAGCCGGCGCTTTCTGTACTGGCCCGACACATTTGTGGAGGGGATGGAAGTTGCAGCCACATCGATGCGTTACCGGCGGGATGCCACCATCGCGCAACAACCGTATGCCTGGCTGCAATACAAACAAGTCTTTTCGCCCGCGGACATGCCCGCGTATGTGGAAACACGCACCCAGGCGCGCGATTTTACGGGAAATACATTTGTCACCGGCAAGGGAAGTGTGGCGCTTTTGTTCGATCGCGCCAGTCGGCGGATCGTCTATTTGCACCGGGACCGCACCATCGACAACCGCCTGATGCTGAAGTATGAAGCCACCGAGTCATCGATTCCGATCGCAACCTATTCCATCGAAGAAGAATCCACAGTGCGCTGGCTTCCGGCAAGTAATTCCGAGGCATGGCTGGCGGAACTGCACAAATTTGAGAGGGAACCTGCTCGCGAAGTCAAACCGGTCCTCTCAAGCGGTGACGCGGGATCGCTTGCCGCGCTGGCGGCTGCTTCCCGGCGGGCCAAGTCTGGAACGGAAGCCTACGAACACAAGGAACTTTCCGATTTGTTAGACCGCCCCCCGCGCGGCTTTGAGCGATGGCAGAGAAGTTATTGCAGCGGCGCGTATTGTTTCGATTTATCCATTGTAGTACCGGAGCATACCAAGGTCGCAGATCATACCGATGCCACCACCCTGTTGCTGAATGGTTCGGGAGAGCGCACGATTACCGTGGCTGTTGGTCCCGTGCTCGATAGGCAGTCTTCAGACCTCAGTGAAGAGGATCTGCTGCGGCAGCAAACCTCTCGATTCGTCGCCAACTATCTTTGGTTTGCGGGAGGCTCGGGCAAGAAGTTGAATTTTGAGAGCAGCAGCGTACAGGATCGTCCCGCCGCGTTTAGCGATTTCACAGCGACAGGCCGGGACCTGACGCCCATCCGTGGGCGGCTGGTGATGGTGATCGGCCCCTACGACCGCTTGGCGACAGTGACTTGCTCGTACTCTGCCGCGCAACAAGAGGCGTTGGATGCGATCTGCCAGACCGTGGCCGGATCCGTGGTCATTCACTAGCGCCCATCCAGTGGGGGGATACGCTCTTTTTGCAAAGAAAAAGCCGCCAGTTCTAACTGGCGGCGAATCAATCCGGCGGTCTCATTTCCGGCTTACATTCCCGGCGCTCCAAGGTTTTGACGTCCACTGCGCAGAGTCACGCGCACGCCGCGCTCGGAGTTCACGCGGGTGGTAGTGCTCCAGTCGATTTCATCGGTGCTGATCACGCCACTTCCGCCGCCGGCCAGGGTGTACGTGATGCGGCCTTCCCGGTAGGTGAAATTGCCCAGCGGCAGGACCATTCCACTCTTGAGCACGAACACCGGAGTCCCGGGCGCATTCGTAGTTGAACGAGTTACTGCGGCGCTCAGGGCTTCAGGCGAAAAATTGCTCGCAGCCGGCGTCGGCACGTCTTTTCTAACGAAGCTGGCATAGGAAGCCTGCGGAACCGTTGCCGGCTCGTCATCCGAGGTCGGAGTCACTTCGCGCAGAGCCAACTGGGGCGCCGCTTGCCGCAACTGTGACTCCTGCACCTGCGAGTCCTGGAACGACTCGCTTCTCGGCTCGCCAAAATAGTGCCATCCCGGTCCGAGAGGCGCAGAATTGCGAGACAACTGCGGTACTTGGACGTCATCCATCAGGCGCAGAGTCATGACAGACTCGCCCTTGAGAGCCGGTCGCGGACCGCGCGCCGGCAGCATCAACACTTTCCATGGCCACAACGGCGGGAGCATCCACTCGATGATGTCGCGTTTGGCATGCCCTTTGCCGACGATATCGCCCTCGCGGTCCACCTTGTAACCGCGAGTTGCAATCACCTTGGCTTCCAGAGGCAGGTCGCCGCTCGGCAATCCGATGCGGTCAAACTGCAACTTCATGTTTCCCTTGCCGAAAAAGTGGCCAGGATCTTTGGCGGACTCGAGGTGTCCCACCAGATAGCTGCCACGCGGAAATGCCTGCTGGCCGAATTCGGTGATTCCGCGGAGATGGCAGAGAACGGGATCGCCGACGGCTACCGTGGACGAAGAAAAGTTCGGTTCATTGAGGGTGCATTGCAGAAGAGTTCCGGCAGGCAGGACCACGTCCCGTGTGCTGGCGCTTAGGGTCACACCCAGCAAGAGGACTGCCAGGCTGGCATAACCGATGGACTTCATTACCGCACCTCACTCTCACGCCCCGTTTCGCGATCGGAGGTATCGCGTCGAGCGCGACCAGTTCTGCGCAGTTAATCACAAACCTGTCCTCGGGTCAATCTTAGACTTACAAGCGAAGGCAAGGGATCAAGCGAATCGAGCGAAGTCTTGGTGCGCCTCCGAGGCCATGGTTTAAAACCCCGTTATGAGAGTGCCATGAATTCCGCTGACCGTAGTCGCGGCTTACACGCCTGCCGGATATATCGACAACGGCCGATATGATTCGGAAGCATCTTGCGGTATGTCGAGCACAATTTTGGAGTCCGAGAGGGGATCATTAACTTTGCCGACCTGCGTGCCGTGAACAGCCTGAATGCATTTTTCAATCTCAATCAGACGCCCCGACCCTTTGTACCCATCAGCGCTCCCCAAACACGCGAACTATTTCCTGAATGACAAGACGCCGCCTGCGGATCCAGATGATGACTAGCGTGGTGTGAGGCGAGGTCGGCTGAGCGCGGTTCGTTCGCAAATATTACGTCACGCTGCAAATGGCGCTGCTACCTTCGAAACCATGTCGGATTCCCGAACAAAGAAGAGGTGTGACTTCTCACAGATCAATGCCGCTAAGGTTACCGTTTCGCGATCGCACAAATCATTGCCACCCATGGTCGCTGAGAAACTAACCTTGCCGATGAAGAGAGACACTTCGGTTTTGGCACAGAAGGGGCAAGTGACTTCCAATCGCGAGGGGCAGGTAACGGAACGCATGCTTGCCGTCGCCTCTTCCCGTGGCGTGGACGGAAGAGGCCTTGAGGTTTTCATCTCTTGACTCCCACTGGAGCAAGAATTGCGATTCTCGCGGCCAGTTACGGACGAGCACGGTCGGGCTCGCAATGCAACAAACGTACTGCGAAGAGACGGGGTTGTCAGTACGCTAGCGCGCCGATTCATGGTATGCAATCACACCAAGATCATTGCGATTCGCGTTCCCACATAAGAGCCTGGTTCGTCATCGTTTCGTAGCATTCGCAGGCTGCGTTTTCCAGAGTGCCTCTGTCCACGATCCTTACTGCTCCGCGTGTGTACGTGATCAAGCCTGCTTTTTGGAGGATTCCGGCAGCGACGGTTACGCTGGCACGCCGGGTACCCAGCATGTGGGCGAGAAATTCCTGGGTCAGGGGGACGTCATCGCCGCCCAAGCGATCCTGGCTCATCAGCAACCACCTGGCTAGCCGTTCCTCCACTTCATGGAGCCGATTGCAGGCAGCCACCTGCGTGGCTTGCATCGCCAAAGCATGTGAATACCGATTCAATTTTCTTTCCAATTGCGGGCATTTGGGCAGCACTTCCTTCAAATTCGCGGCACTGATTCGAAATGCCGTACCCGCCACCTGAGTCACCACGCGATTTGAACTGCTTCGAAGGCCAACGACCAGAGGTAGGCCGACAAAACCCTCTTTCCCGGATAAGCCAACTTCAACACTCTTGCCGTCGCGCATCACATTCAGCACGGAAGCCAAACCGCTATTAACGAAGTAGCAGTGGGTGATGGGCTCCCCGACCTCGCTCATCACGGTGTGCGTTTTCATCTCCAGGAAGTCCAGTTTTGGGAAGACTAAATCGCACTCATTGGGGGGCAAACTGAGCAGAATTTCATTGTGCATTTGATGGCCATCCGCGCCAGCGGGCGGACCATTGACAGCAATGGAAGATGATTTCTTAGCCATGAGGCTCCTTGCGCAGCGCAAACGCTGTCAGATTTCGCAAGGAACCGTCGCCTCTTCGGCGCGGCGGAAGCGATGCTAGTGAGACTGTTCGAGTGTACTCTCTGTTGACTCTAAATACTGGTCCTCGTGGTGATTTGGTAGGGAGCTGCGTGAATATGGAGTTGCGAATGGGGCGACGAACTCATGCGCCAGCTTGGTGACGTAGGATACGTTACATGCTTGGGGACAGTATTTTTTTGTACGCTACCGTACAGCCTGAACCGTATTGCCAGATTCCATCCGAAGCGTCACGGTTCAACAGGTTGATACATCGAAAAGCTGGCTCATGTGAAATCGATTCTCATCGTCGATGATAACCTGGCCGTTCGGCGGAGTCTGCGGGCGTTGTTGGAACAGCATGCCGACTGGAAAGTGTGCGGAGAAGGAGAAAACGGCCGCGAGGGAATCGATAAAGCTCAAAAGCTCCATCCGGACCTGATCATCCTCGATCTCTCTATGCCCGTCATGAACGGTTTTGAGGCCGCTATCCAATTGAAACGACTCATGCCCGCCGTGCCTTTGCTCATGCTCACCACCTTTGAAACCTCTCAGATTAGCGGGGCCGCAACCATGGCGGGCATAACCACCGTAAAGGCGAAGTCGGGAAGCACAGGGGATCTCATCGAGAGCGTTCAGGCCTTGCTTGACCACACGGTTGAGTGACCGAAGCTCTCAGCGGCCTTCCATCACGACATTAACTTCGCTGCCTTTGCCGGCGCCCAGGAGTTGAAAGGCGGATCCCCGGTTGGCCGCCAGTTCCAGATAGCCCATGCTCCCCATGATCCCAAAGACCTCACCGGGCGTGCCTTCAGCATAGTTCGTGCACAGGCGGTTGGCTTGTCCCTTGCTTCCCACCGTGATTTTGAAGGCTGGTGTTGTGGTTTCGAAAAGCGCGGGCAGATCCTGCGGAGTGATGTTGGTGATGAGGTTTCCGAAGCGGTCCACTTTTAGTACGACGCCGCGCAGTGTGCGTTCATCAACCGGCTTGGGACGGGGAGCGTTGAAGCGAACGTAGTCCGTGATTTCGTCGCCGAAGCGGTCGGGGTCGACTCCCTTGGCGAGATAGGCCGCGACCGGCGAGAAGATATCGCGCGCGTGAAAAGTGTTGCTCCGATTCTGGAGGAAATAGTGGTCCGCTGTGATGTGCCGGACTGAGAGCCGCTCTTCGCGGTCGTAGATCAGAGACAGTACACCGTTATCAGGCGCAATAAACTGATGGCGGTCGCCGGTCAGCAGAATCGGCCGCCGCGCCGTGCCGACGCCCGGATCCACAATCACCATGTGCACGGTGCCGGAAGGGTAGTAGGAATAGGCCTGCGAAATGGTGAGAGCGCCATCGAGCACGTCGAAAGCCTGTACGGAGTGGTTAATATCGATGATCTGGGCATCGGGCGCGAGGTCGAGGATGACGCCCTTCATGGCGCCGACAAAATGGTCGTTGAGTCCGAAATCGGTGGTCAGAGTGATGATCGAAGTGCGCGCCAATCTTTAATACCTCGACGAAGAAGAGTCCGGTCCCGTCGAAAGTATCAAGCGGGAGCCGGAGAACGTCAAGGCACGTCGGTATAGCCGATTTGGGAGTCGTCGGCCAGAGATTCCGCCCTAGTCTAGACGAATGTCACCCGAGCCGGTGTGCACAGAAATGGTCGGTCCACCATTGCGGACTTTGCCGACTACACTTTTGCGTTCCTGCACTCGGCCCTGCACGGTTGTGGTTATCGGATGATCGACCACTACCGTTCCGGAGTTGGAGGAAATATCCACGTCGAAGCCGGCTTCCTAGGGGACACGCAAGTCCACATTGCCGGACCCGGTGCGGATGCTCCAAAGGTTCTTGGGAGTTCCGTTGCCTCGTATGTCGCCGCTGCCGGCTTCGGCGCGAAATCCGCCATTGACGCCGCTCACGATGATATTACCGGAGCCGGTACGGATGTCGACGTCACCCTCGCCCACTTCTTCGATTTCGATGTCGCCGCTACCGGCTTTGATTCTCGCGGGGCCGGAGAGCTGGCGTCCGCGCACATTGCCGGAGCCGGTCTGGAATCGGAGATCGCCGGTCAGACGCGAGAGCTGCATGTCCCCCGATCCAGCCTCCAGGTCGACATTGCCCTTGAGACCTTCCACCGACTGATTGCCGCTGCCACTGTGGCCGCGAACCGTCGTGTTTTCCGGAACGGTGATCTCGTAGTCGATGGAGACGTTGCGCAGGTTCACGTAATCAATACGAATGTTGTTACCGTTTTGCCTGAGAGGCGGATTCTTCTGAAGTTCGTCCACGTCCGCTTTGTGGCTACTTTCCAGCCAGGAATTACCCTGGTGGATCTTGCCGTGAATCGCTACCGTGTTGGAAGAACCGTTGCGGATGGTGATGTCACCGGAGCGGGTAAGAACCTCGAGATCGACCGGTCCATTGACTTGGAACGTGCGGTCGAAAGTACCGACCACCGATGCGAAGCCGGCCAGCGAACTGGCCAGCACGAACAATAAAATCCGAACCGCGCGATAGCGAATCAGCGAGTTGATATTCATATCGAAGCGACTCCACGATTTGTCATTGCGAATCGCGATCTCAGACTGATGCGATTTTCCTGAGACCTGATACTGCCTTACTGCAGCACTACCTGATCGCCTTCCTTCAGTCCGCCCAGGAGTTCAGTCTTGGCTCCGTTCGAGATACCAATATTGACGGCAAGCTTCTTCTTGCCTTCCTTGCCCTTGGGATCGGGAATTTCAACGGACGCTTTCTTGTCTTTGTCGTAGATGATGGAACCTTCCGGAATCTGGAGCACGGATTTGTGTTCTTCCAGAATGATCTCGGCATTTGCCGTCATGTTGGCCTTGAGCACGCCCTCGGGGTTGTTGATCGAGACGCGCACTTCGAACGTCGTGACGTTATCTTTCTCCACGCCCATGGGAGAGATCTTATTTACCTTGCCGGTAAAAGTCTTGTCCTTATAGGACTCAACCTTGATGCGGGCGGGCTGTCCCATATAGACCTTCCCAATGTCGCTCTCGTCCACCTTGCCCTTGACGTAGACTTCGCTGGTGTCGCCCAGCGTCATGACGAGAGTAGCGGAGGAGCCTAATACCAGGATGGAGCTGACAGCGTCACCGACTTCGACATCGCGCGAGAGAATGATGCCGTCAATCGGAGAAGTGATGGTCGTATAACCGAGCTGTTCTTCCAACTGCTTCAGATTGGCTTTATCCTGGGCGACTTGCGCCTGGGACTGCCCGATCTTCGCCTGTAGAACCTGCAACTGCGCCTTCGAAACGTTCTGCTTGTTCAGCGACATCTCATAGTTCTTCTGTGCATCGTCGAGCGCGGAAACCGAGACGACGCCTTCCTTGGCCATACCCTTGGCGCGGTCATAGGCGCGCTTGAGCAGTGGAACATCAGGACCTTCGGCGTCGACTTTGGCGCGCTCCAGGTCGGCACGAGTGCCGTTCATGCTGGCGGTCGAGGCTTCCATTTGCGCACGAGCCTGATCAACCCGGGCCTGGATCTCTTCCTTGTCGAGTTCGGCGAGGAGCTGGCCTTTCTTAACCTTGTCCCCGTACTCGACGTAGAGCTTCTTCACGATCCCGCTGGCCTTGGACTTGATCTCAACCTTGGTGATGGGCTCGATCTTGCCCGTCGCCACCACGCTCTTAGCGAGATCGCCTTTTTCCACCTTCGCCAGTTTCGACGGATCGATCTTGGTCCCCCCGCTGCTCGCGGCATACACCCCGCCCGCGATCAACAGCACCAGGACGGCTGCGATGGAACCGTAAATAATCCTCTTACGCCGTTTCGACTTCTTGCCATTTCCGTTACCGTTCACAAACCGCCTCCTACCTGGATTTCTACAACGGGAGCCTGGGCTTCAACCTGTATTACGGCAGACTTGGGTAAATAGTTCCTTGAAAATCGCCTGCCGGAAGCTTTGTCGTTCCCGGAGATTAGACCTGCCATCCCAGAAAAAGAAAGCGGCAATAGGCAGGTGTCAGGCGTGAAAGGTAATTGAGTCCTAAAGGAACAGTGCTCCAAAGCCAAGGGCGCGAACCGCGGTCTGAAATCGTGCCCGCCCAGAGCAGCGAAATCATATCAGGTCATTGTCGGTCACTAGTATAAACCCCCCATCGGACCGGCCCCGTACAATATAACATATGGTGTTATATTAGATGCGGGCGGTTGAGGAAACCTGCAATCATTTATGGATGGGAATGGGCTGAAAAAGGCGCGGCGGAAGAAGAACTGGACGCAAGCGCAAACCGCCCTTGCGCTCGATGTCACGCAGGCCTACTTGTCGATGATGGAGAAAGGACGCCGTCCGCTCTCGGAGTCGTTTGTACGTAAGGCTCAAAGAGTGCTGAATCTGCCGCCGACGGTATTGCCATTGCCTCCGGAACAAGGGTCCAAGCGTGTCTTCCTAACGCCCGATTTCAGTGTCGAACTGGGCGCGCTCGGTTATCCAGGGTTTGCCTATCTTCGAGCGAAAGCACGACGAAATCCGGCGCAAGTGCTGCTGGAAGCGCTGAACCAACCAAACCTTGACGCCCGAGTTGCCGAGAGCCTGCCGTGGCTGGCTCTGACTTATGTTGACATGGATTGGGGCTGGCTGGTCCGGAGCGCTAAAATCGTCGACCGGCAAAACCGCTTGGGATTTGCCGTGTCGCTTGCGAGTGAGGCGGCAGAGCGCCAGAACACCAAGGCGTCCGCGCACCGCCTTCGAGAGACTTTGAAAGTCCTGGAAAGTGCCCGCCTGGCCCGCGAAGATACATTCTGCTGCGACTTGATGACGCAAGCGGAACGAGCATGGCTTCGCGAGCATCGTTCCCCGGTCGCGGCACACTGGAATCTCCTCACCGACATGAAGGGAGAACATCTTGCCGATGCGTTCCGATGAAGTCATTCCCGAACCATGGTTCTCTTTTCTGCGCGAACTCGATGCGGCGGCGAGCGAGGAAGTTCAGCTGGATTGCATGGGCGGATTCGTCGTTACCATGGTATACGGGTTCTCAAGGCCGACGGGCGACTTGGACGTTCTGGAAATTGCGCCCCCTGAAATCGGTCGGCGCATGCTGCACTTGGGTATGCAAGGCGGTCCGCTTTACAAGAAGTACAAGATCTGTCTTCACCACGTGGGTGTGGCGCACGTGCCCGAAAACTACAAAGATCGGCTTACGGAGATATTTCCAAAAACCTTCAGGCATCTTCGATTATTAGCTCTTGATCCCTACGACCTTGCACTATCGAAGCTGGAACGAAACATCCAGCGTGACCGCGACGACGTAAAGCATCTCGCTCGAACCATCCCATTCGGTCTGGAAATTCTCAGGGAGCGCTATCAGAACGAACTCCGCTGGCAATTGGGCAATCCCGAACACGAGGATTTGACCCTGCAACTGTGGATTGATGCCATCGAAGAACAAAGGTCAAAATAGTAATTTGCGCTGCTGCGAGAGAATTTGGTTGAATTGCTGACCCCTGACCCCTGACCCCTGACCCCTGCTTTATTCCTTTGGAATGTTAGAATTATCGCTCCATGATTGCGTATGTGCTGCTGCGGGTGTTTCTCATCCTGCTCCTGGTGGCAGCCAATGCGTTCTTCGCAGCGGCCGAGTTTGCGCTGGTCAGCGTCCGCGAAACGCGAATCCAACAATTAATCGAAGCCGGACGCATCGGCGCCCGCACTGTGCTCAAACTGCACCAGCAACTCCAGCGCGTCGTGAATGGCGTGCAGCTGGGTGTAACCGTGTGCAGTCTGACTCTAGGCTGGGTCGGAGAACCGGTCCTGGCGCGATTATTTGAAGGCCTGGTAGGACACGTGCCCTATGCCGCCGTATATGCCCACGCCAGCGCGGTAGCCGTCGCCTTCGTTCTGATCACCGGACTGCATGTCATCCTGGGCGAACTGGTACCCAAGTCGCTGGCTCTCCAGAGGGCCGAACGCGTGGCTCTGGCCGTGGCCGCGCCGATGGACGTCTTCCTCACGCTGACGGGGCCGCTGACCGTAGTCATGACTCGCATCGCGAGCCTCGTGCTGCGAGCCTTTGGGACCCGCGACATGCGCCACGGATCGGTCCATTCGCCCGACGAACTCCGACTGATTGTTACCGCCGCCCGCACCTCGGGCCAGCTTTCTTCCGGGCAGGAAGAAATGCTGCTGAACGCCCTTGAGCTGGACAACATCACAGCGCGCCAGGTGATGGTTCCGCGGCCGCGAATTTTTTCCCTGCCCGCCGATCTCATCCTGGACGAAGCTCTCTCTCGCGTGGTCGAAGAGCAGCACTCCCGCATCCCGGTATACGATCCGCAGCGCGGCCCCGAGCACATTGTGGGCGTCCTCTACGCCAAAGACCTGATGCGCTGGACCCGCTTTCGCCTGACCCTGAATTCGAGTCCGGCTTCGGCAATGCGGATCGCAACCATGAAGATTGGCCAGATCATGCACGACGTGCTGGTCGTCCCGGAAACCAAGTCCCTGCTTGAGTTGTTGGGGGAGTTCCAGCTGCGCAAGCGTCATCTGGCGGTCGTGGTCGACGAATTCGGATCGACCGCCGGCGTGATTACGGTCGAAGACGTTCTCGAGCAGCTGGTCGGCGAGATGGAAGACGAATTTGATGTGGCCTCGACGACGCCGGCCGTCACCGATGCGAACGCCCCGCTCGAACTTGACGGCGCCGTCAACATCCGCGACCTGGAGGCCCAATACGAGCTGAAGCTTCCGCAGGACGAGGGCTTTGAGACGCTGGCCGGCTTCGTGCTGTCGCGATTGCAGAAAATTCCGAAAGAATGCGATACCTTCGAATACGAAGGACGGCGTTTTGTAGTCGAAAGAATGGAAGGGAATCGCATCGCGACGGTGAAGATCGAGCTGATACCGGCAGCGGCCAAGCAAGTGGCGGGAGATTAGCTACTTCAGACGCTCCCAAGTGATGGTCCAGGTTACCGACTTCTCGGTTCCATCTTTTTGCTTTTCGCTTTCCACCCCACGAAAGTAGAAGCGGTCTTGGCCAACCAGGTAATACGGCCGCTTTTGAACAGTTCCCACAAAGTTTGGAGACCAGGCAGTTTCCGGAAGATTAACCATGGTGCGCTCCTTCTCGTGTATTTCGAAAGTTCCGCAGTAAGAAGTGAATCCGTCGAGGGCGGACGCAGCTTCGGCGGTCGTGGGATCATCGCCGGCCCAGCGAGGGCGTCCAGGCTTCATCAACTGTGCGCACATGTGTCCCGACGGGGTATATAAGAGAAAGCCGATTGCATCCGACCCAAGATCGGGGTAGGGGGTTGTGTGTCCGTCAGGATACTTGTTCTCCGTCGAAACCAGTTTCCAAGCTCCCAGGAAATATTCCCGTATCGAGCCCTGCGGCTGATATTCGGCGGGCCCGCCGCTGGGGGTCTGAGCGCCAGCTAAGGCGCATGGGAGAAGCAAGGACAGTAACGCTCTGCGCACAGGTTTCCTCCGATAATGTAGTCGCTTAATGTAGTCGCTGTATTGTACCGCGATCGAGCCAGGTATCGATCGCGAGCTTTGCTCTCGCCGTCGAAACTGAGAGAATGCTGTCTTCATGATCGGCCAAATCGCCAGACGACTCCTCTACACGCTTCCGGTCATCTGGCTCGTCGTCTCCACCGTTTTTCTCCTGATCCACTTCGTCCCCGGCGACCCTATTCAGCAAATGCTCGGAGAAGGCGCTGCCGCTGGCGACATCCAGGCAGCGCGCCACGCCTACGGCCTGGATGTCCCGCTCGGACAGCAATACCTGAACTACTGGAAGGGCGTGCTCCACGGAGACCTCGGAAAATCGCTGCGTTTCAATCAGGGAGTTACTTCCCTGATCGCGAACCGGTATCCCTATACGTTGCAGTTGACGCTGGCTTCGTTGTTCGTCGCGATTGTGCTGGCGATCCCTGCCGGAGTACACTCTGCGCGTCGCCGCAATCGCTGGGACGATCGTCTATTGAGCGTCGTCAGCCTGTTTGGCTTGTCGTTCCCAAACTTCGCGCTCGGACCCGTGCTGATCCTGTTTTTCGCCATCACCTTAGGATGGCTGCCCGTGTCCGGCTCCGGCACCTTCGCCCATCTCATACTGCCCGCGATCACAATGGGCGGCGCTCTGGCGGCGATCCTTACACGCATGGTACGGACCTCGATGCTCGAAGAATTAGGGCAGGATTACATCCGCACTGCGCGCGCAAAGGGACTGCCTGAGCGGACGGTTGTCTATCGTCACGCGTTGCGCAATGCGATGATTCCGATTCTGACTGTATTGGGATTGCAGTTCGGCGCACTGCTGGCGGGCGCAATTGTTACAGAGACGATTTTTTCGTGGCCGGGGATTGGGCGGCTCACGATTCAGGCAATCGCAAATCGGGATTACTATCTGGTGCAGGGATGCATACTGGCGATTGGGCTGACCTATGTGGCGGTGAATTTTCTGACGGACCTGCTGTATTCGGCGGTGAATCCGAGGATCAGGCAGTGAAAGCAAGGTTCCCTTGACGGAGTCGAATCTCCGACCAACCGTTTGCCCTTATCGCTTGCGTTGTGAAAGAAATTTGTACCACGCTTGTGTTTCTGCGTTGTGCGTGCAGCTTGATAGTTTTCCTTCATGCCAGAAGTTGATTGCTTGACTAGTCATGCACACCGAATCGCCGTTAGCTATCCGCGAAAACACGCTCTCGCCTGTGGGGTATTGCCACTTTGCGTCAACGTAATCTAAGACGTATGCGCGCACTTCCAATTCCTGCATGTGTCCCCCTGTACCTGTAAGAATCCTACTACTCCCCGCAAGATTACCTTCGTCATTACAGTGGAAGGAGCGAAGCTGAGCTGACCCGCCAGCGATCCATCAGCTTGCTTTCAAGAACAAGTCTTTCGGTACGAATGAATCTCCGCATTCATCGCACACCACACTTGTGCCCGGCTCCCGGAATTGGCCTTGCGAAAATTTTCCAGCCGGCCACTCGGCCGCCGCTGCAGGCATATCGTTGACCTTAACGTCATGACCATTTGAGCACCGCGCGTACATAGCCATTGTGAATAGCTCCTCACTGCTCTGCTACGATTAGGTTAGATGCAACCGGGTTGTTTAACAAGACGTGACTGAAGGACGACCATCTAGGTAACAATCCAGGGGTGCCCATTCATCGCTTCGTTGGCGAAGGGCGGCCAGAAATTCAGGCCGAGCCGATTCCCGATTTCCGACCTAACCCAACTCAACCACCACCCGCTGTCCCACTAAAGCCGCCGCCCGCTGCAGGCTCGACAACGTGATATCCCGTTTCGGATCGAGAATACGATCCACCTGAGAGCGACTCGTCTTCAGCAAGACCGCCATACGTGCCTTGGAAATCTTTCGCCTCTTCATGGCCTTGGCGAGTTGCCAGGCTACGACTTCCTTGATGGCTTGAGCCTGCGCTTCCTCAAAAGTGTTTTCTTTCTTCAAGAAGTCGCCAATACTCGATCCCATATTCTTCTTACTCATCGGTTTGGCACACTCTCATTCTAGCGTACCATAAAAAGTACGCATCTTAGAAATGCACCAAATTGGTGTATAATGATGCCATGCCCGTAATCAAGCACGTCCGACGGAGCGTGTCACTCCCCGCTCCGATTGCCAAACAAGTCGATCGTATGGCCAAGAGCCAGCGCCTGAGCGATAACCGTGTGCTGGTTGAACTCATTGAGCTGGGTATCGAAGCGCTGAAACAGAAAGAGAAGTCGTTTTTTGACCTTGCCGAACGTTTTCGCACCGCGAGCGATCCCGAACAGGCGAAGCGACTAGGCGACGAGTTGGGCCGTCTGGTTTTCGGTGAATAATGCCGCAGATTGAAAGCTGGGCGCGAATCCCCGCAGCCATTCGTGACCATCTGGTCGAGCGCTTGCGCGACCGCAACATCAGCCTCGACGACCTTAATCAACTTCGGATTTGGCTGGAGACCAGACCGAATGTCCCGACCGGGCCGTGGTTTAAGGATTTCGGCTCATTCAAACTGTGCGGCGAAGGCAAGTACCCCAAGACTTTCCTTCTGGCCGGACAGGTAGCCATGGGCGAAAAACTGTAGAATTCACGCACAAACAGGTCCGTTGGTGGCTCGGATGTACAAGTCATCACTGACACCACATGTCCACCGCCGTCATCTCGCTTCCGCATCTAGCCCGCCACAACCCACTGGCGGCGCTAGGAATTCTCTTGGTCGCAGTCTTTGTGCTCTGTGCGTTGTTCGCGCCCTGGGTCGCTCCCCAAGATCCCGCCCACATCGATCTTCCCAACCGATTGCAGTCGCCCTCGACACAGCACCTGGCAGGCACCGACGAACTCGGACGCGACATTCTCTCGCGTCTCATCTGGGGCGCGCGTATCTCAATGTTCGTCGGCAGCAGCGTGGTCGCATGTTCGCTCTTTCTCGGGCTGATCATCGGCAGCCTCGCCGGCTATTACGGCGGAGGCATCGACCGCTTCGTCAATATCGTGCTGATGAATGCATTTCTTTCATTTCCCGGAATTCTAATCGCGATTGCCTTCGTCGCCTTTCGTGGGCCTGGCATCCTGAATCTGGTGCTCGCCCTCTCTCTCGGAGGATGGGTCGGCTACGCGCGTCTCGTTCGAGCGCAAGTGCTGGCCGTTCGCGAGAAGGAATTTGTCGAAGCGGCCCGCGGGCTAGGCGCGAGCGACTTGCGAATTATCCTGCGACACATTCTCCCGAATATTATTCAACCGGTGATTGTGCAGGCGGCAATCGGCATGGCGGGCGCGATTTTGGCCGAAGCGACCATGAGCTTTCTTGGTCTTGGAGTTCCTCCCCCGACGGCGAGTTGGGGATCGATGCTCAACGACGCCCGCTCCCATCTGTTCGACGCGCCCCACCTCGTGCTATTTCCGGCCGTGACCGTGATGCTGGCCGTTCTTGCCTTCAACTTTATCGGCGATGCTCTGCGCGACGTGCTCGATCCGCGCTCGCGCATCGAAGTCGGACTTTGACTTCTCGCCTGCGTCTCATACAATGCGCTGTCGCATATTCCCTTTATGCCAAGGTGGATCATGCTGCTGCCCAAGCTAAGTCTGCTGGTTCTCGCGCTTTTACTGAGTCCCACGATCTGGGCTGACTCGCAGTCAACCGGCGCTGCCTCCGCCCCATCTGCGACCACAACCGCCGCCGCGCCGGTCGGACCCGCCTTCGACGTGAAAGCCGCCACGGACGCATACCTCGCCACGGTACCTCCCGACAAGAAGGCCCGCTCTGACGCCTATTTCGAAGGCGGCTACTGGTTGCAACTCTGGGATTTTCTGTTCGGCGCGGCGGTCGCCATCTTTCTGCTGCAATCGCACCTTTCCGCCCGCATGCGCGACTGGGCCGGACGAATTTCGTCATGGAGAGGCATTCGGGATCTGACGTATTTCATTTTGTTTCTGTTGATCACGAGCGTGATCCAGTTTCCGCTCACTGTATATGAGGGCTTCATCCGCGAGCACAAGTACGGACTTGCGACGCAGATGTTCGGTCCCTGGATGCGAGACCAGTTAGTCGGCCTAGCAGTGGGCGCGGTGCTGGGAGGAATTGCCGTGGTGGTGCTGTACTGGATCATTCGCCGCCTGGGAGAAAACTGGTGGGTATGGGGCGCAATTGTCAGCGTTGTTTTTCTGGCAATGGCGTCTCTGATTGGTCCAGTGTTCATCGCGCCCTTGTTCAACACTTTCAAGAAACTGGAGAATCCGAAGATCAAGGACCCGATCCTGAGCCTGGCGCGGGCGAATGGAATCCCCGCCACCGAAGTCTATGAGGTCGACGCTTCCAAACAGTCCACGAGAGTCAGTGCTTACGTCAGCGGATTTCTCGGCACTGAGCGAATTGTGCTGAACGACAATCTGCTCAATCGTTGCACGCCCGAAGAGATCCAGTCCGTGATGGGACACGAGATGGGGCACTACGTCCTTCACCATATTTATAAAGACATTCTCTTTTTCGGCGTGCTCTTCGTCGCCGGATTCGCCTTCCTCAATCGGAGTATGCATTGGTGCCTCGCTCGCTGGGGAGAGCGTTGGGGTGCGCGCGAAATCACGGATGTGGCTGCGATGCCTCTGGCGGTGCTGCTGCTCTCGATTTTCTTTTTCGTGCTGACACCCGTTACCAACACCTGGACCCGCACCCAGGAATATGAAGCCGATATTTTCGGATTGAACGCAGCCCGTCAGCCGGATGGCGAAGCGCTGGTCGATTTAAAACTCGGCGACTATCGCAAACTCGACCCGAGTCCGATGGAAGAAATGATTTTCTACGACCATCCCAGCGGACGCACCCGTATTACCGCCGCCATGCGTTGGAAGGCCGAGAACATGGCTGTGCTGCCGCCCGGCACCAAAGCCGGCGGCCCGAAATAGGGAGAAGGTCACGAGTCACAGGTTACGAAGAAAACGGTCCGCCGACCGGATGACCATTTGCGCCGTTGACCGCAACTATTTGACTGCAAACTTCTTATCCTGACAACAATAACTCGTGACCCGTGAGTTGGTTCTTGCGCGCTTCCTACTGATAACTTTTCCCGCGCGTAATCGTCTAAGTTCCAGAGCCAAATAGGGAACTTTTTCCAGGCTGATTCCGTATGAATAACAACATGGAGCTGCGATACCAAGTCGAATGTCAACATGACGTTGCAGTCGTGCGCTGCTCTGGGCGTCTGGTCCGCGGACAAACTCTCGAAGAGTTCCGCCGCGGCATCGAAGGGCTGGAGCATCTCCGTGTGCTGATCGTCGATCTATCTGAAATCGAGCAGCTTGATGCCGGCGGTTTGGGAGCTTTGTTGCTGCTCCGTCGCTGGGCGCGGCTGAACTGTGTCCAGATGAAACTGGTAAATCCTTCGGAGTTTCTACTGAAGGTGCTACAGGCCACGCGGCTCACATCAGTGTTTGAAATTTCCTCCCTGGAAGAGGCGCTTTGCATACTGCAAACGCCGGGAGAGCGGCCGCGCTACGCGGTCGCCTGAGGCCGGTGGGCGCGAATGTTTTATAATTCGCGCCCATGAAGCCCAAGAGACTGGCAGGTCCACAGCCCGCGCCCGTCGACGCTCTGGTTTATCCCCGCTTCTCTGGTATCTCTACTTTCATGCGCCTGCCGCACATTCCGCGCGCGCAGGAACTCGATATTGCACTAATCGGCGTTCCCTTTGACAACGGCGCGACCTATCGCTCCGGAGCCCGTTTTGGTCCCCGCAACATTCGCGCGCAGAGCGCCATGATTCGGCCGTGGAATCCGGTGCTGAACGTTGATCCGTTTTCGAAGTGGAGAATTGGGGACTATGGCGATTTCTCAATCAATCCGCTTTCGCTTGACGATACTTTCGGACGCATCACAAGTCAGTTAAATGACATTCTCAGCGCGGGAACGCGCACTCTTTGCGTCGGTGGCGACCATTCCATCCTCCTGCCTATCTTGCGTTCTGTCCACAAAAAGTTCGGTCCGGTCGCGCTGATTCAGTTCGACGCACACAACGATACCTGGGGAGGATACTTCGGCAGTCCCCATTCGCACGGCACGCCGGTGCGCCGCGCGGTGGAAGAAGGTCTGCTCCTGCCGGGACAGGTTTTACAAGTGGGACTACGCGGTCAGGTCTATTCGAAAGACGATTTCGAATTCGGACGTAAACACAAATTCAGCGTTGTCACCGCCGACGAATTTCATCGTGACGGGCTGGCGCCGGTTCAGAAAATCCTGAAACGATTTCGCGGCAAGCCGGTTTATTTCACCCTGGATATCGATGTTGTCGATCCAGCATTTGCGCCAGGAACAGGGACGCCGCAGGTCGGCGGACTTTCGAGTTTTCAGATTCTCGAACTGGTACGCTCTCTCACGCGCCAGAAAATTGTGGGAGCCGATCTGGTCGAAGTTTCACCGCCCTACGATACCGGCGAGATCACGTCCCTACTGGCCGCTAATCTTCTTTATGAAATGCTCTGCCTGTTCTAGCCGCCTGCCATGGCCCAACTCGCCCGCAAACTTCGCATCACCGACTACTTCTCCCTCGGATGGGGAACGATGGTCGGGGTCGGGTGGCTGGTCGTCATGGGGGACTGGCTCACGCGCGGCGGCCCGCTTGGAGGGATTCTCGGCTTTGCGATCGGCGGCCTCTTGCTGCTGCCGATTGGATATGTGTACGGCAAACTCGTAATGGCTATGCCGGATGCCTCCGGCGAAGTTGCTTACACAGCCGGCGTTTTCCCGCAGCCCGTTAGTTTTCTCACGGGATGGATGATGATGCTGGCGTACTTCATCGTATGTCCGTGGGAAGCGGTCGCCGTCGGACGGATCGCAGCCTATATTTTTCCAGTCCTCGATTCGGTAGAGTTGTACCGCGTCGCTGGAAAGCCCGTGTACTTGCCTCACCTGGCGATCGGTCTCAGCCTTACGGCATTGCTCACGCTCTTGAACTATCGTGGCGTCCGTCTGAGTGCGACCTTCCAGAACTGGACGACCTTCGGAACGCTGGCGCTGTTTGTCGTCTTCGTCGGGATCGGAGTTACACGCGGGTCGACCGCCAACTTTCCTCCGCTCTTCGCGCACACCCCGTTCATTTCAATTTTGCTGGTGCTCCAGATCGTCCCGTATTTCATGACCGGATTTGAATCGGTGACGAAAGCGGCCGAAGAAGCGAATCCGGATTTTCGCAGTCGCGGCTACTTTCGTGCGATCTGGACGGCGATCATTGTCGGATTTGTCTTCTACATCATCGTGATCGCGGCGGTTGGATTTGTAGCGCCGTGGAAACAACTGCTTGGCACGCCGTTCATGACGGCGGTCGCCTTCCAGCATGCGATCGGCTCACGTTGGATTGTGAGCATCATCCTGGCTGCGGCATTGCTCTCACTCTTCAAAGTCTTCAACGGAAACTTTGTAGCGGCCAGCCGTTTGCTCTTTGCGATGGGAAGACGTGGCCTGGTGGATGACCGGCTCGGCAATGTGCATCCACAGAATCAAACGCCCGCAACGGCAGTTCTCTGGGTCGGTGGCGCAACCGGAGCCTGCATGTTTTTAGGCAGCGCGATACTGGTGCCTATCACCGACGTGGGATCGCTAGCGTCCGCCCTGGGATGGTTCGCCGCCTGCGCTGCCTATCTTCGCATGCACCCGCCAGCTCGCGAAAAAACGATAGCATGGCTCGGAGCGTTGGTCGGCCTCGCTATGGTGCTGATAAAGGTCCTGCCCTTTGTTCCGGGAAATTTCTCTCGCTGTGAGTGGCTAGCGCTTGGCCTCTGGCTTCTGACTGGAATTTTGATCGGCCGCCCACGCGGCCCAAAAAATGCCAAAGGCGACCGCGCTTTGGCAGACTCGGGGAAACAGTAATGTCTATCGTTCGTCGTCTTTCGCTCCTTCTCTTTCTGGCCTTCTCGGCTTTTACTGTTGCTGCCGATCAGCCCTTCGACCTCGTCATCGTCAAAGGCCACATCGTCGACGGCACCGGCTCTCCGTGGTATTCCGGCGACATCGGCATCCGCGCGGGCCGACTCGCCGCTATCGGCAATCTCTCTGGAGCCGCGCGCAAGCGCACCATTGATGCTCAAGGCAAAGTCGTTGCTCCCGGATTCATCGATATGCTTGGTCAATCAGAGATGACCATTCTGGTCGAGCCGCGCTTGCCGTCGAAGATCTTTCAGGGAATCACAACCGAAGTCACCGGAGAAGGCGGGTCCATCGCGCCGCTAAACGACGCCATCATCGAGGCCGATCGTCCCGGCTACGAACACTACAAGATCACTCCCGACTGGCGAACGTTCCGCCAATACTTTACCCGCCTTGAGAAACAGGGCATGGGCATCAACCTTGCCAGTTATGTCGGCGCCACGCAAGTCCGCCGCATGGTGCTCGGCGACGCCGACGTTCAGCCGACAGCAGCGCAGCTGGAAAAAATGAAAGTGCTGGTGCGCGATGCCATGCGGGATGGAGCGGTCGGAGTCTCGACTTCGCTTGAATACGCGCCTGCTCCGTACGCGAAAACGGAGGAAATCATCGCGCTGGCAGGGGAGGCGTCGAAATTTGGGGGGATTTACGCCACTCACATGCGCAGCGAGGCCGACGACGTTCTGGGATCGATTGATGAGTCTCTCCGCATCGGGCGCGAGGCACGCATTCCCGTCGAGATCTGGCACCTCAAAGTTGCGGGCAAGCGCAACTGGGGGAGAATGCCTGAAGTGATCGCGAGAATCAATCAGGCCCGTGCTCAAGGTGCGGACATTTCCGCGAACACCTACTCCTACACCGCCTGGTTCAACAGCATGTCGGCGTTCATTCCTCCGTGGGCGCATGACGGTGGCGATACCAAGCTGATCGAGCGATTGAAAGATCCGACGATGCGCGCACGAATCCGCAAGGACATGCAAACGCCGTCCAAGGATTGGGATAACGAGTGGGACGAGATTTCCGGTCCGCAGGACATCATGATCGGAGTGGTACAGAACCCGGCACTGAAGATGTTTCAGGGAAAACGAGTCTCCGATGTGGCGCAGACCTGGAACAAAGATCCGATGGATGCGTTGTTTGACTTCCTGATCGAAGACAAGGCGTTTACCTCATGCGCCGTCTTCGGCATGTCGGAACCAGACGTCGCACTCGCCGTGCAGCAGCCCTGGATGTCGATTGACAACGATTCCTCAGGCACATCGCCCGACGGAATTCTGGGAGAGGAGCACCCACATCCCCGCGCCTACGGCACCTTCCCACGGATTTTACGGAAGTATGTACGTGAAGAAAAGAAGTTGACCCTCGAAGACGCCATCCGCAAATTTTCCGCTTTGCCCGCGCAGCGTATGCGGTTTTCCGATCGCGGCGTCCTGCGAGCAGGGATGTGGGCCGATGTGGTGATCTTCGACCCGGAGACCGTGCGCGATCTCGCAACTTTCGATAACCCAAACCAGCTATCGCAGGGGATGGAGTTTGTGCTTGTCAACGGAGTGCCAGTGATTGAAAACGGGAAGATGACGGGCGCATTGCCGGGAAAAGTGTTGCGGGGCGCGGGGTTCACTCCTTAAATAGAGTTGTCATCCTGAGTGAAGCGAAGGACCTGCTTTCTCGTCGAGTAGAAGGAAGCAGGTCCTTCGCTTCGCTCAGGATGACAATCGTAGAGGGAGCACTACGGTTTCACCAGGGTTCGCGCTTCCGTCCGGCTCGCGCGCACCACACTTGGCTTGAGCAACGTTCCCGTGATGTTCCACGACTGCTCATCCCCCCGCGTCAATAGGACGTTCAATCCGCTGCCCGGCGAAGCCGTTCCGCTGATTTGATACCTGCCATCGTGCGATTCGAGTGTCCCAGCGCTCAATTTCCATGTCCCACTCTTTACCTTCAAGTTCCCGGTAAAGAGATGTATGGGAAGCGGCTTGGCTGAATCGGGAAGTTCGATGTGGGTGAGCGTCCCGTTGCGCAGAATTAACTGTAGCTCGCCTTCGGAGTGCGCCACCAGTTCCGAAAAGCTGTTGCCGAAGGTGGTCAGGGAAAATTTTCCGTCGCTGGTTCCAGTTACCCAGGCATCGTTCATCGCCGCACTTACCTGAACCATCGAAGCGTTTTGTAGCGCTCCACTGGCTTGATAGTGTGGTGGCATAGCGGAAGCATCGATTACCAGGTCTCCCAGATACGTGCCTTGCAACACTTGTCCGCGGAGGCCGTTGAGCGCGATCTTGCCCCGATCTAGATTCACTTGCGCAACAATCTGGGAGACGTCCACTTTTTTAAGACTGAGACGATTCACGCGCAGCCGGCCCGCCGCGCGGACCCCGAGCAGTGGAGACTTCCCAGGCGGTTCGCTCGAAGTCAGAATCTGATACCAAGGACGCTTTGCAGGACGAGGTGTAAACCACTCGACAAATCCAGCCGACGATAACTGGTCGGCCTCCAGGTCAAACTGAAACACGCAGCCATCCGGAGCACAGTGCCGAGTTGCTGTAACTGTACCGGTCCAGTGTGTGTCGCCAGTCTGAGCGGCGAGTTTATCGAGCGAAACGGTCTCGGGATCGAGTTTCAATATCGCGGATGTGATGTCGATGGGTGGATTCAGTCCACGCATCCCGGTGCGCACATTCCGCAGTTGAGCAGTGCCCGCAACCTGCGGCGCCGCGAATCCCTGCCAGGTTCCGGAGACGCCGATATCCAGGCGGGCCGAGCCCTCCGCTAACGGATGAAATCCAGAAACGCCCAATGTGTTTGCCAGCCGATACAAGCTCTTTATTTCCGTATCGCTACGCAAGGAGAGACGATAGCCGGTTGCGGACACCCATCCCGCTGCGCTCGCCGGCGCGGGAGCGCCCATTCCTAGCGGGAAGGGCCCAATCTGCAGGTGGGCTTCGGCCGGCTCATCGTCTGGTGTTCGAAACCCGGCCTTGGCGGACTTCGCATGTTTCACGTTTGCGCTTCGTACGATCAGTGGAATAGTTCCGAAAGTGATTTCATCTTTTCCGCCATTGGACGACAATCGCGCGTCGGATGCCGCCCCCTCGCCCGTCAATTGGGTTGCTCCCGACCGTGCACTGACAGCGTGAACGTCAGCATCGAGGCGTCCGCTCGCGGTCAGATCGGCGGGCAATCCTTTCTTTGTTTGACGTACCAATTGCAGCACGGAAGCCAGAGGCACCTTGTCGGCAGAAAAGGTCAGATCGTATTCGGGGTCGGTCCTGATCGGGCCGAGACTCCCGCGCAAGCGGAGGGTTCCTCCATTCACGGGCGACTCGCAAGACAAATTTCCAAGAACGCCGTCCTCTGTGCTGTAGTGCGCACCGCAAACAGTAGACAAGCGCACCCCGCTGCTCATGATGTCGTAGCGCCGAAATTCTTCGATGCTGACCTGGCTGCGCACCAGCAGCGATTTTGGTGTGCCGGAAAGATTCGTTACCACGCTTACGCCGCCCCGCCATCCTCGATCTCCGCCGCTGAACAATTTCGTGATCTGTCCCAACTGCCCCTTCTGCCATTGCAACGCAACTTGCAGCGGAGTGTCGCCCAGGCTGGACGCACGCTGCCACGTAGCATTGGCCTGAATGATTCCGGTGTCGGTCAGGTTGAAGTCCGTACGTACGGGCTGGGCCTTCATACGCGCGCCCCATGAGTTCTCGCTGTCCTGCCACAGGGCCACGTCGGCGTCTGTCAGGGCCCAGGATTTTTTGGCTTGTCTAATCTTGAAATTGATACGGGCATTGGTCGCTTCCAGGTAAGGAAATGCCGGACGCCGCTCGGAAGCTGGTTTGCCAGTGGGGGCAGCGGGAATGTGCGCGCTCCGTTCCAGCAGGCTTGCCAGATTCCAGCGGCCCTGGTCATTGCGCACCAAGTTGATGCTGGGGTCGGCCGCGCTCAAAGTCGCGATCTCCAGTCGTCCTCGAAAAAGAGGACGGAGTCGGATTGCCGCCGAAACATCCTGCGCGCGCACCATGGGCTCAGCGCTGAATGCAGGATCGTCGTAGATGACCAGACCTTCGAGATCGAAACCAGGCCGAGGCAGCAGATGGATGCGAACGTTATCGAGTGCGACCTTTCGGCCCAATGCCGAGCCGATGGAGCTGGCAATGCGGTCGCGTAATTCATGCACACCGGGGCGGAACAGGAACAGCACGAGCAGGAGCGCCGCGAGCACAGCCAGCCCGCGCTTGGAGCGCAGGAACTTCACTGCACGACCTTAAACGTACGAGACCAGCGCGTCTCATCAAAAAAATGAATGATAATGTGCGCCAGGAATCCGAGCCGATCCCCCACGCCACGCAATTGGTACTGGTTCGGGGGCGTGATAAACGACCAGTAGATGAACATGGGACGTCCAATCACGTTTTCCTGCGGAATGAATCCCCAGAAGCGGCTGTCATAACTGACGTTGCGATTGTCGCCCATGGCGAAGAAGCTGTCGGGCGGCACCACGATGTCTTCACCGTGAATGAATTTGGGCAGCGCAGCCTGCCATTCCGGTGTGACGCCATACATATCCGGTGGAACGGCGGGGAAATTTTCACGGTACGGTCGTGTGTTTTCCACGTTGGGGTCGTCGTTCTTGTAGCGGGCGTAAGGCTCTTGGAGTTTCTCGCCATTGCGGTAGACCACTGCATCCCGCAAATGAATACGATCGCCAGGAATGCCTATGATCCGCTTCACCACGAACAGCCCCTGTTCGGACGGTGAAAGAAACACCACAATGTCCCCACGCCGAATGTTGCGATAGGGCATGAGTGGGCCCATCCAACGGGTAGCAGGGGCGAACTGTTCCCGATTGACGAAGACGTGGTCGCCGATGAGCAGCGTGTCCTCCATCGAACTGGAGGGAATCTCAAACGCTTGCAGGATGAACGTGATGATGAATAGTCCAGTGACTAGCACTCCGGCGAGCGACGCCAGAAACTCGACTGTAGTTTCGGACGGCTTTTCTTCTTTCGCTGTCTCTTTTTTCTTTTCGTTCTTGGGCACGTTGATTGTCCGTCTTGGAAGTTGGTTACCTCAGCGCACGATGCTGAGTGTTCGCGACCAGCGTGTTTCATCAAAGAAGTGAATGACAATGTGGGCCAGGAACTCCAACCTGTCCCCGATGCCGCGCATTTCGTACTGATCGTCGGGAGTGACGAATGACCAGTAGATGAACATGGGCCGCCCGATCAGGTTCTCCCGCGGAACAAAGCCCCAGAATCGGCTGTCGTAGCTCACGTCGCGATTGTCGCCCATGGCAAAGTAGCTGTTCGGGGGCACGACGATGTCATCGCCTTCGATGTGGGAAGGCAATTCCCGCGCCCATTTTCTGTTTCTTACGCCATAGGCTTCCGACGGCGGCAGAGCAGGAAAATTGTCTGTGTAGGCGTTATGCTCCCGTTTGTGGCGGACAAATGGCTCAACCAGTTTCTCGCCGTTGCGATAGACGACATCATCGCGCAAGTGGATGCGATCGCCAGGAACTCCTATGATGCGTTTCACCAGAAACAGACCCGGTTGTTCGGGCGACAGGAACACCGCAACTTCATCGCGGTGGACATCGCGATAGGGCATCAGCGGTCCCATCCAACGCGCCGGCTCGGCGAACTGCTCACGGTTGACGAAAAGGTGATCGCCAACCAGCAGCGTGTCCTCCATCGAACTGGATGGGATTGCGAACGCACCGAGGACGAACGTAATGATGAACAATCCGGTCGCCAGCACTTCGGCCAGCGAGGCCAGAAACTCGACGGGCGTTTCGCTCGGCTTTTCTTCCGGGGGCGTTGTTTTGTTGTTCATACGCACGTTAATAGTTCGTTTCGACCGTAGTTTTGTTCAGCGCACCATTCGGAAAGTGCGCTCCCAGCGGGTGATCTGGAACACGTGCGTCACCGCATAAGCAAGGTGATAAAGTCTATCACCTGCGGTTGGTGCCCCAGTTAGATCGTTATTGAGGTTCGACGCCGACCAGTAAATCAGCAGCGGGCGTCCGATGATGTTTTCACGGGGCACGAAGCCCCAGTAGCGACTGTCCTGGCTGTCGTCGCGGTTATCGCCCAGTACAAAATAGCTGTCTTCCGGAACGATGAGCTGCTTGTCCTCCACCAGCTTCCGCATCTCCTGCCACCAGCGTGCCGTGACTCCGAAGGCGGGTGCATCGATGCGCGGAAAGTCGTCGCGATAGGGCTGACGGTCGGGAGCGATGTATTGCACGAAAGGCTCCAGAAGCGGAACGCCGTTGACGAAAACGCGCTTGTTGATCAGCCGTACGCGATCTCCTGGCACACCCACCACGCGCTTCACAAAATGCTGCGCCGGATTCACCGGATAGTGGAATACCACGATGTCGCCACGTCCGATCTTACGGTAGGGCAGTACATGGTTCAGAAGTCCTCTGCTGCCGTAACAGAACTTGTCGACCAGCAGGTAGTCGCCGATGAGGAGCGTTTTTTCCATCGACTCCGACGGAATCGTGAAAGCCTGCACCAGGAAGGTGACCACGAACACGGCGATCACCACCGTTCCTGCCACCGATTGAACGGTTGCAGGCCAGTCACTAGCGGAGAATTTTTCGCTCCACGACATAGTCGGTGACTACTTCTGGGCTGAAAGTAGCGTCGGCGTCCTGCAGGCTGTTGCGAGAGCAATCCTGCCCTTGCTCTGCTGGGGGGCGAGACGCTCCCACGACAGCCGCCGGGACGGCGGCGCTACAATTCTTTCCCTGCGCGCGCCCGCTGCCATTCCGGCGACGTCGCCAAATGATCAAGCACCTGCCGCGCCGCCTCTTGCTCCGCCCGCTTCTTGGTCGGACCCTGCGCGCGCGCCACGAAATCGGTCACCTCTGGTTCCGGCAATCGCACTTCGACTGTAAAAGTCTTTCGATGCTCTGGTCCTTCCTCTTTCACCAGGGCGTATACCGGCTGACGCATTCCTTCGGCCTGGAGCTTCTCCTGCAACGCGGACTTAAAATCCATCACCGGAATTTCGCTGGTCTCGAGATTCATGTGGGCCAGTTCCGGCTCGACGATGGTTCGCAAGATGAAGTCGCGCGCTGCCGTCCATCCCCCATCGAGATACAGCGCGGCCAGAATCGCCTCCAGCGCGTCCACCAGCAGAGTTCCTTTATTGCGTCCGCCGCTTTTCTCTTCACCGCGGCCCAGCCGCAGGTAGTGGCCAATCTGAAGCTGCTCGGCGACGCGCAGCAGATGCCTCTGCCCAACCAGATGCGCGCGCAATTTGGAAAGATGTCCTTCCTGCAACCCAGGGAAGCGGTGGAATAGCGACTCAGTCGTGACCAGCCCCAGGACGGCGTCTCCCAGGAATTCGAGCATCTCATTGTCTCCGCGCCGGGCGGATGGATCGGTGGCACTCAGCGCCTCCACCTCGCGCGCTTGCGAGCTGTGAGTGAGCGCCTGCTCAATCAGTTCCTGGCGCTGGAAGTGGTATCCCAGGCTCTCTTCCAGCGCCATGATGTCGGAGGGCTTCATGATTCAACGGACAAATCGCGAACGTGCAGTGGTCAATTCTTCGGTGGCTGTGCCTGCGGTTGGGCGGGGGCGGGACCGGCGCCTCCGGTCAGTTGCTGCAAGCGATCGCGTTCGCGGCGCGCTAGCGTTCCGATCTGCGAGCTGTCCTGCGTTAGTTCCACAGCGCGGTTTGCTATCTTGAGCGCGTCCGGATACTTTGACTGCTTATCCAGCGACAGCGCCAGCCGCAGAACCACGACCGGGTCGGGCTGAGCTGGGTAAGCATCAATCGACTTCTGCAAGTTTTCCTGCGCGGACGCGAAGCTGTCTTTCTTGAAGTCGATTGTGCCCATGACCGAATACGCATTGGAGCGCAGCAATGATTTGTAGGCGTCGATCTTTTCCTGCGGAGTGCCTTGGTTAAAGACGACATCAGACTCGACCGTCTGGGTGGCCTTCTGGGCCATCTTCATCGCTTCGTCGTAGCGCTGATCCTTGTCTAGATCGGAGTCGCGGGTCCTCTCCGCGATCACCTCGGCAACGATTACGAGCGACTCCGGATCGTCTCCGTCCATGCTCAGCACCTTGCGGCCCATCGCTTCGGTTTTCTCAGAGTTGTTGGCGCTCTGGTAGGTGCGCATGGCGGCTTTGTATAGCAACGATCGCAGTTCGCTGTCGGGGAACTTGGTGGCGAAATCGTCGGTTGCCTTTTCCAAGGCAGCTGCATCCGTGTTCGCCGCGACCACTTTGTAGGCGTCGAACTCGGGTTGGGTCTTGGCCTGCGGCGGACGTTTACCTGCGGGCGCGGCCGGAACCACCGGTGCCGTCTGTCCCCCTGGCGCGGACTGTGCGCCCGGTGCCGGTGCTCCCCCCGCCGGCGGAGTCTGCTGCCCGCCCTGACCGTAGGTCTGCGCCCCGGCCCAGATGGCTAGACTCACTATCGCCATTGTCATTGCTATTCGCTTCATGGGTTCTCCCTGGAAAGTTTGAAGAAATCTTACGCTCTATTGCTGCGGGTGCGCTGCTGCCGGAGGTTCATAGGGCTGTTCGATCCCCCGCTCCGCCGCGGTCTTGGCTTCCGGAAGCGTGAGCCGGGCCACGTTCAGCGCAGCCCGGTAGTGATCCACCGCGACATCGCGTTCTTCCTTAAGATCGAAAATACGTCCCAGATAGATATGAGACCAGGCAATCACTTTAGGCTCATGAGCCATTTGCACAGCGCGCTCAAAATACGTCCGCGCCCCTTCCATATCTTTGTTCCGGGTTGCGACTTGCGCCAGGATGAACAACGCCCGGCCCGGATCATCCTGACCTTCATCCAGCGCCTGTTGGGCCAGCTTCTGCGCCGTCTCGATGTCGCCACCTGAAAAACGGCGTTCCGCATTCAGCAGCAGCCGTTCGTTCCTGGGTCCCGCCAGATGGAGTAGTTCCGGCGCGGCCTCGCCCGCGAACTGGATCTGCGCGGTTCGCTTCATTTCCTTGCCGATTTCGATTCCGTCCAACATCTCCGCATACATGGCACGCAAACCGGCGGGATCTTTCTCGAACTTAATCAGGGCCTCGTAAAAATAGCGGGTGAGAACGTATCCCTCCTGATCCGACTGATCCAGGGTCTTCAGGCGCTCGGCCTCCGGAGTTTTGCTCGATCCAGACGTGCGTAGCTCAATCGCCCGCACCAGACATTCCGTGACCAGGAGGGAAATGTTGCTCTTAAACGCTTCGTCCATGGGCGCGCTCTTGACTTGTTCGAGCAACGGCTCCAGCCGTTTGAACGAGCCGCCATTCTTCATCGCCAATGGATCGAGGAGGTAATGCAGGTAAGTATGGCGAATCTGCTGCATCTTGAGGGAACTCGACGGCGAAATCACTACGTAGTAGTCCGAGGCGTAGTTGCGAGCATTCACCTGGCCGGGCGCACCCATGGCATCGAGATACACCCGGAAGTCGCGTCCCAAATAGCCCGACGACGGCAGCTTGAGATAAATCTCGGTGTCAAAAGTCATCTTCGACAGCGGCTGATGATAGGCCTCGGTCAACTCTGAATAGCGACCGCGATACTTTTCCCAGATCGCATGCAGCCCCACTTTGTCGTAGAAAGCCTGCATCAGTGGGACGAAGGGTGCCACGCTGGCCGCTTCCGGCGGCAGGTCTGCCTGTTTTACCTTGGGCGTGAATGTGGGAGGATCCTGCAAATAGAGGGCGAGCGACACATATTGCGCCAGGTCGCGGGAAGAATCCGGCGGCTGATGCTCACGGTAAAAGTCGCACATGGGCGCGAGCGTATCCTGCACGGCAGGCGTGTTCTGGATCGCCTTGCCGACTTCCAGCCGGATCTGAGCGCGCAGCGGGTCCGATGCGTTCAACTCCTGGTCGTAGCCACAGGCGTTGATGGCGGTGAGGACTGTGAACAGGGTCTCATTCGTATCCAGGGACACATTGGGCTTGTTCTCGGCTAGAGAAAAAGATGCCAGGCAGACAGCCATGCTAAGAACAAACGTGGTTCGAACACTACGTCCCAGGGAATCCTCCCGATCGCGGCGCAAGTGAATCTCTAAGAATTAGTGTACGAAGGGATGAATTCGGGGTCAAACCTGCGATGGGGCCAGCTATAGGGCGAGGACCCGGACGCCCTGCCCAGCGGGCTGGAGCGACGAGAAATGCTACGGGGTGGAATACGGTTACCGCTTCCTCGCAACTACTTGCAGTAGTAGTGGTTATTTTTTCGTAAACTGTTCAATTGTGCTTGGAGCGGTTGTCCCACCTGTGCTCTACTCCAACTCAGCTGCGACTCCCTCCTGAAGGAATCGAGTATGAAAAGACCCTTACGACCCTTGTTGTGGGCGGCTTCCGCGATGGTAATCCTTTTCGCCGGGAGCGGTATTGCGACAGGTGTCACGCCTTACATCATCACGAATGACGACGCCTTGTTCCCATTCACCAGCGTCACCTTCTTGGCAGTGGGTCCGCACGGTGGACTGACTTTCAGAAAGGATGTCGCCACCGTTGGCCTCGGCATCGGGGGTGGTTATTTTGGGACGAAACGTATCGTCGTGCTCAACAATGCGAACCAGTCCTGCGTCTTTGCCTCCGAGGCCGCAACTGGCGACGTGGTCGGAATTGATGTCAACACGTTGACCGTGGGCGGCAGCGCGGTTGGGTCCGATACGGATGCCGGCACCGGCAACGGAATTGGACTGGCGGTGAACGATCAGTACTTGTACGCCAGCTTCACGGACTCCAACACCATTGGAACCTTCAAGGTGCTGTCGGGCTGCGGTCTGATGTTCGTTAACGATATCTCGGTCGTCGGCGTCGAGGATGGCGTCATCAACGGGATGGCGGTCCATGGCAATATTCTGATCGCCACTTACACGGACGGCACGATCGAATCCTTCGACATCTCCAACGGCACGCCGTTATCTCACGGCGACAAGCAGGTCTCCACCGGCACTTTGCGGGCGCGGGGTGCGACCTTTCCCAATTCAATCGACATCACGAGCGATGGACACTACGCGCTTTTCGGCGACACCTCCACTTCGACGGTGGTGGAAGTGTCCGACATTTCCTCCGGCAAGCTGACCAAGACGCGGATCCACAACTCCACCGCCAGCATCAGTTCGAGCAACATCATGCTGAGCCCGGATGAAACTCTCCTCTATGTAGTCAATACTCAAGGTGACAGCGTCAGTGTACTTTTCTTTAACAAGACCACGGGAGCGCTTTCCGCCGGTTGTACATCGGACCCGATCCGAGGGCAATCGACCGACTGGTCGTATCTCGCTGGTTTGGCCCTGGCGCAACCAACCGGTAACGGAGACGGAGTCTATGTTGCCGAGTTCCCGTCGGGAATCGCGCGGGTGCACCTTAAGACCAAGGGCAGGACATGTTCTTTGCTGGAAGCGGTGCAGTCGCCGTTTGTAGATAAAAACTCGTCGGGATTGTTGTCCATTGGCGCGTTCCCCCCGCGGTCGTTCTGAGAAACCTTGGTGATCGGTGTTGATTGCCGATCCTGAAAAATGAGGAGCAGGATATGGGTTGGTTGTCGAGGTGGTTGCGGAGGGCGGCTGTGGCGATGGCGAGCCTTTTTGCCCTCAGCGGACTTGCCACCGGTGCAACTCCGTATGTGGTTGCCAACGATGACTCCCCGTTTCCGTTTCGCACCGGTGTAAGCTTTTATTCCGTAGCGCCAGACGGCCTACTGACTCTCCAACAACAGGTACAAACCGAGGGCTATGGTATTGGAAGTGGCTTTTTCGGGACGAACCGGATCGTCGTACTCAAAAACGCGAGCCAGGCTTGCGTCTTTGCCTCCTCGGCCGGAACCGGAGACGTTGTCGGAATTGACGCCAACACGTTGACCGTGGGCGGCAGCGCGGTCGGGTCCGACACCGATGCCGGCACCAGCAACGGAATCGGACTGGCGATGAACGATCAGTACTTGTACGCGAGCTACACCGACTCCAACACCATCGGAACCTTCAAAGTGCTGTCGGGTTGCGGCTTGATGTTCGTCAACGATATCGCGGTTGCCGGTATCGAGGGCGGGATCGTCAACGGCATGGCGGTCCGGGGCAACATCCTGATTTCCACCTACACGGACGGCACGATCGAATCCTTCGACGTTTCGAACGGAACACCTCTACCTCACAGCGACCGCCAGATCTCGACTGGCACCTTGCGATCGGGTGGTGCGAGTTTTCCCAATTCAGTCGATATCACGAGCGATGGGCACTACGCACTGTTCGGCGATACCTCCACTTCGATAGTGGTGGAAGTGTCCGACATTTCCTCCGGCAAGCTGACGAAGACGCAGGTCTACAGCTCGGCGTCGCGCATCAGCTCCAGCAACATTATGCTGAGCCCCGACGAAACTCTGCTTTACGTAGTCAATACTCAAGGTGACAGCGCGAGCGTCATTTTCTTTAACAAGAAGACTGGGAAGCTTTCGCCCGGTTGTAGCTCGAACCGAATTAAAGGCGAGTCAAGAAAGTGGTCGTATCTGGCAGGTATGGCCTTGGTTAGCCCCACCGGAAACGGCGGTGGAGTCTATGTCGCCCAGTTCGGCGGCCCGCCCGGAATCGCGACGGTGGCGCTCACTTCGTCGGGTGGAAAATGTTCGCTGCTGGAGGTACCGCATTCGCGCGTAACCGATCCACACAGTCCGGGGTTGCTGTCCATTGGTACCTTTCCCCCTCGATCCTTCTAGGAAATACGATGACAGGCGACGGATTCGATTGCTGATCTTACTAAAATGAGGAGCTGGATATGGGTTCGATGTCGAAGTGGTTGGTAGCGATTGTGTTCTGCGGATGTTCGGTTCTGAAGCTCTCGGCGCAATGCCCCGATCGTCCCATCCCCGGTACTGTGGTGAACGATCCCTTCGCCATTTCTTCACAGAACGGCGTGCTTTCCGCGCAAATGGCGTTGGCGCACTCGGTGGATGGCAACGGTTATACCCACTATTGCTACAACTACACAGCGGGAAATCAGGTGATTGAGGCCCCGACCTTGCGCGTCAATCCCGGAGACCAGTTGCTTCTCGACATCCTCAATCGCATCCAGGATAACGAAGGACTGAAGACGAAGATCAAGTCGAAGATGAAGATGCCCATGGTGGACTCGCCAGATACTAACTGCGGTGACAGCGGCGAGATGACCGTCGACTCTACGAACGTGCACTACCATGGCATGAATATTGCCCCAATATGCCATCAGGACAATGTAATCAATACTCTGATTCAGCCGGGAACTCCGGGGTTTAAGTACAAGATTCCAATTCCCCCGACTCAGCCGCCGGGACTGTATTGGTACCATCCGCACATCCACGGCTTCACCGAATTCCAGGTGAACGGTGGCGCGGCCGGGGCGCTGATCGTCGAGGGGATGGAGAAAGTTCACCCCGAGGTCGCAGGACTTACCGAACGAGTCTTCATCATCCGCCAGCAGTTTCTGGTTCCATGGATCCCCGGTCCTTATCAGTTGTCCATTAACTATCAGGTCGTGCCGTTATTGGGCGGCGCGAAACCGGTGATCCAGATGAAGCCCGGCGAAAAGCAGTTCTGGCGGGTCGCCAACGCCACCAATCAGGACTTCCTGCCACTACAGGTGATCGTCGACAATAAGCCGCAACAGCTCCAGGTGATCGCGCTCGACGGCTATCCTCTTGCGCAGACCAGAATGCAGGACACGATCGTACTCCCGCCAGCGGGACGAGCGGAGTTTATCGTGCAAGCCCCCCCGGCCGGGTCGAACGCGTTTTTCTTCACTCAGGATTTTTCAACGGGACCGACCGGAAATCCGGACCTCCAGCAGTCCCTCGCGGGTATCCAGGTCACCGACAATGCCAATTTCTCACGCATGCCGAAAGCTTCCGAGCCAGCGTCTCCGATCAAGCTGAAGTCTGCCGACCTGGCCGCTCAAACCCCAACTGTAGAGCGCAAGCTGTTTTTTTCGGAGGAGTTTGCAGGCACCAACGGCCCCATCCAGTTTTACATCACGGTGGAAGGACAAAAGCAGAAAGTCTTCGAGGGCAACGAAAAGCCAGTCATCACCACCAAAGTAGGGGCGATCGAGGATTGGACGATCGAGAACCGAGCCCTGGAGACCCATGCTTTCCACATGCACCAGATTCACTTTCAGGTGTTGGAAATCGATGGACAGCCGGTCGCCAACCAGGACATGCGCGACACGATCGAAATTCCTTTCTGGGAAGGCAAGGGACCATTCCACAGCGTAAAGGTCCGCATGGATTTCCGGGATCCGACGACCGCCGGTACGTTTGTGTTTCACTGCCACATCCTGCTGCATGAGGATCTTGGAATGATGCACAAGATCCTAGTCGAGCCATAGTGACTTCGGTCGATACTTAGAGAGGTCAAATAGACATGCGTAAACGAATGCTTACTGTTTTGGGAAGCGGGCTCTTAATGCTCGCGGGATACTTCGCCGGATCGCACAAAGCCACCGTAGCCTACGCCGCGCCACCCACACCCAGCGCGGCGGTCCCGAAGTCTTACGGAAGGCTGGTAACCGCGATCGCCGACTCCATCGGAACCGGCTTGGTTTTTGAGGATGCGGAAGGAGTGATCCGATTCGTCAGTGTCACTGGCATGAAAGAAGGAGAATTGGCGCGCTATGACTCCACTCCGACGCATGGAGGCATCCCCAAATCGTATGGTCATCTCGTAAGCGCAGTCGTGAACCATGGCGCAGTGGGTCTGGTCTTCGAAGACAGCAAGGGCGTCATCCGGTTTGTGACCATGACGGGCGAGACAGAAAAGGAATTAACGAGAGAGTGAACGTCGCGGTTTCATCATTGCGGGATAGCAGGTGACCCGCAAGTTTGCCTTCCCATATCTAATGGAAGCCTCAGGAAACGGTGATCAGCCCTTAACGCTGATTTTCGAGAAGGAAATCACGGCCCGCCCCGAAGTCGGACGCCCCATCGACAAAGCCGGACGAAAAGTAGTGAAGATCAATATCTTCTTCACTTCCGGCAGCACCGATCCAGCATCTTCCGGTTGCGAAAGAATCCGGTAGTCTTCCACACGGCCGTTGGCATCCACGTAGGCTTCGACTACCACCGAGTCCTCGCCGATGCTGCTTAGAGTCGTGCCGAACATCGTTTGCTCGAGTTGCGGCGCAGTGTAAAGCATCAACGGAACCTCACCGCTCGAAGCCCGCAGTTGTCCGGGCAAGGCAAAGAAGCCGAGCAGCAAGCCGAAGACGAGCACCGCACTGACCAGCCCCGCCGTGGCGGGAACTATGAAGGCGTTGAGCGCGTTCTCGACCCTCACCAGCAATCCCTGAAAACGTGGCCGCCGAATCCGTGCCGCCTGTTGCGACGCCGCCACGCGCAATTTCAGAGCGAGATCCGCCGGGGCTTTCTTCGGCCCCAAGTCCGCCAACAGTTGTTGCGTGCGTTGCAAGGCGGAATATTCCCGCGTGCATCGAGGACACTCTTCCAGGTGGCGGCTGAGCGCGTGCATCTCGACGCCGCTCACTTGCCCATCCAGGTACGGCGAGAACAATTCTTTGACGTCGCCGCATTTCATGGTGTCACCTCTGCCTCTCTGCTACCGCGTGACCTGGGAGAGACCCTGTCCCGCACTTCCTCTTGCTCCGGCGGAGCCAGCAGCCCCATTTCCGCGCCGACTTCCCGAACATATCCCGTTAATATTTTCCGCAACGCCTGCCGGCCGCGTGTGATACGTGATTTCACAGTTCCCAGCGAAATCTGGAGAACCTCGGCAATCTCTTCATACGACATCTCTTCCAGATCGCGCAGGATCAACGCGGTCTGGAACGGCTCCGGAACCTGATGCAACGCTTTTTCGACGGTGGTGTGCACCTCGCCGTGCGCGAAATTATCGAAGGGCGACTCGCCCGGATCGACCAGCCGATCTCCCAGGCAAAACTCGCCGCTCTCGGATTCCACAGGTTCGATCGTGGTCTCCTGTGCTTTGTGCCGGAACCACCACCGCCGCCGGTTGGCTGCCTCGTGCAGCGCAATCCGGTAGATCCAGGTCTTCAGGCTCGATTCGCCGTGGAAATGTTTCATTCCGCGAAAGACCTTCAGAAAAACTTCTTGTGTGGTATCGGCCGCATCGGATGGGTCGTTCACGATGCGATACACCAGGCTGTAGATGGGCTGATGAAATTCTCCGATCAGCCAGACATACGCCTGCTCAGAACCCGCCTTCAATTCGGCAATGACAGCGGACTCCTGGGTTCGGGCTCCGATGGCGCTCGCGAGATCGCTCAAGGTCGTAGCTCCCGCCATATCTCTCCTGGCGTACCCCTGATTATAGGATGACAGCAGCCCACCAGCGGGAATTCTTCGCTTTCCGAAGCGACCGTCCGAATCCCAGCCTTAGTTACTTAGACCCCGGACAAGGTGTCGAAGTTTCCGAGTAGCTAAACGCTTTATTTTCAACAGATATAGCGCACGGCCTGCTTGGCAGTTAGCTAAATGCTAATTACCAAGTGCTATTTAGGCGGACTCTGCGGATTTGCCGGTGTCACCGCCGGCTTCGCGGGCTTTTTCTTAGCCGGCTTCTTCGGAGGTTCCGTGTCATCCACGATAGTCCGTTTCGGTGGTGGCGGTGGTACCGCTGCCTGCGCCGCCTTGAGCTGGTTGCGCAGCCGCGTCAATTCACTCTCCTTGGCTGCTGCCAGATTCTGCATGCGCTCGCCTAACGTTCGACGCACGCTTTGGAGAGCGCTCATATCGTTGCTGAGGTCCTGATACTCATCTTTCGATCCGAAAGCTCCGGCCGATTCCACCACCTGGCCGAAGACGTCATACAGCGCGTCCAGATTGCGGTAGACCTTAAAACTGGCGGCGAGATCCTCAGGTGAGTTATTGAGTTGCGTGACCATCTCTGGCAGCGCCGTTTGCAGGTTGCGCCGAACCGACTCTACATTGCCCTGGACGTCGCGCTTGATGCCGGAATCGGCCTTCCATTTTTCGATCCGCGTCTTACCCAGATCGCCCTCGATGTTCTGCACCGTCTGCCGCACTTGCGCGAGGATATTGTTCAGTTCGCTGGCCGACGCATAAGCAACCGGCGGCGGAGCATCGTTGGTCGGTGATTGTGCGCTTGCCGTCGCGTACGCTATGAGCACTAGCGGACCAGCAACGCACAGGCGAAATTGGTTTCGTGAGAGAGGCATGAGTCTCCAATACATCCCTTATTTAGACGCCCATTATCTTAGACGCCCATTATCCTAGATCAGTTTGACTCGCGGGGAAAGGTAGGCGAGAATTGAATCAGGGCCGATCCCTTGGGTTTTTCCAGTAGTGGGCCTGTGGCGCAGCTGGGAGCGCGCTTCCATGGCATGGAAGAGGTCGTCGGTTCGATCCCGACCAGGTCCACCAATTAATCCAACCGTTTAGAGCCGTTTCCGGGTAGAGGTCAAAGGAATCTACCTGTGATTCTCTACCTGTGTTCGGTCACATCACCAACCGCGACTCGAACTTCTTCAAGGCGGCCCGCTTCTGGCATTGAGCAATTCATAACTCCCGCACTCATTAAGTGGGCTATCGGCATCGGGCTGACCGCTCTGACAGGATTGCTTATGTTTCCATTGAACCTTTTGCGCAAGCGGGTAGTCGCGCACGAAAACAGTATCGAGATCATCAGGCAAGAGCTACTACTCCAGCGAACCAATCACCTCACCCACATCGAAGCGAACACAGAGAAGACCGTTGAGGTGTTGGAGAAGCTCGTGGAGCGCACGGCTGAACAGACAGGCTACCTGAAAGCAATTGCGGAGAAGCGATAACCATGATGGACAAAGAGCACATCGATTACATCAAAAATCTGGCAGAACAAGCTGAGGCGTCTGGTCACCCGTTCCCGGAAGCCGCCGCGTGCGAAGCTGCCCTTGAATCCGCCTACGGCAAGTCTTATCTCGCTGTACACGGCTTGAACCTGTTCGGTATGAAGCAGCACAAGGTTCCTGTGTGCGAAACACTGACCCTACCGACCCGTGAAGTCGTCAACGACAAGTGGGTCATGGTGGACGCGCACTTCGTGAAGTACCCAGACCTCAAGTCTTGCTTCGGTGACCGTATGGCTACCCTGAAGCGTCTCGCCAACGACACTGATTTCGTCCGCTACAAGATTGCCCTGGCCGCCAAGTCTGCCGAGGAGTTCGTGAAGAACGTCTCGATGAAGTGGAGCACCGACCCCAAGCGCGGTGCCAAGGTGATGGAAATCTACACTCAGTACAAGGCTGTTGCGGCCTGAGAGTAAGCAATGAACTGGCAACCTATCAAATCGTTTCTCGTGTCCGCGTTCTCCGAGAACGGTTCACCTTCATCTGCACGCATCCTCTCGTTTTGGTTGAGCCTCTCGAGCATGGCACTGATCTGGTATTGCGTTCGCCACGCGATGCAGCTGGATAAAGAAGCCGCGATGGTTTGGGTTGGCGGCCTACCCGCGCTGGTGTACGCCTTGGCCGCGTTCGCTGTCTCACCGTATGGCCTTGCGAAGATCACGGGCATTTGGAACAAGGACGCCAAGTCTGACGACCAGCCAAAATCCTAATCAGGGGTTGCGCCTCGCAGATGAATTTCCCCAAGTCAAAAGCGACGTTGCTAAGGATTAACGAACTCTTCGAGATTCGGGAGTTCAAGGAGATCCTGCGCAGACTACAAACCGGGGAACTGATTATCACTCCTCCCCCACCGCCTCCGCCTCCCCCGAGTTCCTATGACAACTGCTCGCTACGCTTCTGCCCACCGGAGACCATGGGCCGTGCACTCGAATACGAGTGGGTCATGTGGCCTTGCCCTGTACACGGGCATCACATCTTCGATACGAGGGAGAGCTAGAGAGTTCGAGTCTTAGCGCGGCGGCGTTTAGGGCGGGGTACGCGGCCTGTCTGGTAACAATCCATCAACTCTTTCATGCGTAGGCGATCGTTCGCGAACTTGTGTTCCGAATAGTGCGGGAGGCGGCGAATGATCTCGCTGTAGGTGTCGGAGTTCTCTACATACTTGATCACGGTCAGGATGTATGGATCGTGGAGGGATACGAAGGCACGGAAGCCGTCTATGAGATCCTTCTTGTCACGATGATCGGCGGCTTGGCCGGGAATGGTGTGGAGTTCCGAAACCTCGTAAATTTGTTCCTCAACACTCGAATGGCCTTCTGAGTTCGAGTCCGACTCCTGGAGCGAGACATTACTTTCGCCGCGAGTGCTATCGTGCAAGGCATCTGTCTGCAAGTGTCTTAGGATCGACACAGACCGTCTCTTCAAACAGACATCCACAAAATAGAGGAATTTCGCTTTGGTAGCTCCGCAAGCCGCCACGGGATCAAAACACTGAATGACGTCTGTCTTACCAGCCTCCCGCTTCTTGTCGGATATGGTCATCAGGTGTTCATTTAGGTGGGATGCCCAATCAAGGGCGTCATCCTTCGAGCGCACGAGGGGCGACTTCAGGTTGTTCCGAACCCACTTGTAGGTGTAGTTCGGGAACTTCTCGACGAACTCCGCGAAGTCCTTCGGTACAACGAAGCCGTCGGAATCAACGAAATGCCCATCGATAATGCTGTATTTATTCTTCTTCAATCGAATCCTTGGGCATCGTGAACGGCACGGAGAGCTGGCCTGCTTGGAAGAAGCCAGTAGTCGGGGAGGTCCAGGTGATGCGCGAGTCTCTACGGTCACTCTCGGGAGCTGGAGAGCCACTCTCGCACTTACATTCCTCAAACTTCTCCTTGCAGTTGGGACAGCGGACGCCAACCGCGATCTCCCACGCGAGATCGGATTTCACCTTGTTGCCCGACATCTGAAATCGCATCGGGAATGGACTGAGATACTTCATTGCTCTGGCTCCTACCTTCGGGCGGAGAAAGTTAACGAAACGTTCGCATTAGCGAACTCGGGGTCTAATACTCGGAAGGCGGGCTGATTCGGAGCAGGTAAAATGGGGATGAGACCCCGCATAAAAAGTGATACTATTGCCGGCGCTTGAAACGGAGCGTTCCGATGCACAAACTGAAAAGGCTACTGCGAGTTTCGATGGCGTGTACCGCCTTGCTAACCTACGCTCTGATTACAGTAGGGCTGGCGAGGGCCCAGACAGAAACAGTACTTTATTCTTTCTCCGGTCCTGACGGTGCCTACGCATTTTCGGGCGTGCTACTGAATAACGGCTCTTGGTATGGAACGACATATCATGGCGGGTTACCGGGTTGCGACGATGTGTTTGGTACGGGTTGCGGAATTGTCTATAAGCTCACAAGAAAGGGCAAAGAGACAGTAGTGTACCGTTTCACTGGGGGTGTGGATGGCTCCGGACCCATAGGAGAACTGATTCGCGATTCGGCCGGAAACGTTTATGGCACAACCTCAGGAGGGTTAGGAAGCGCATACGGATATGGAACAGTGTTCAAGATCGACCGTCTTGGCAATCAAACGACTCTCTACGGCTTTAAAGGGGGAGCCGACGGAAAGCTTCCGATTGGCTCTCTGGTTCGCGACAAAGATGGCAACCTGTATGGCGAAACAGAGCGTGGTGGAACTTTCAACAGTGGCACTGTATTCGAATTAACGGCCTCCGGTTCTGAGATCGTCCTATATACCTTCACAGGTGGGGCCGATGGGGGATCTCCCTACGGCGGCTTGGTTAGAGACTCGAAGGGCAACCTTTATGGCACTACTGGGGGTGGGGGTAACGGCTACGGAACGGTGTTTAAGGTTACTCCGTCCGGCTCGGAAAAGGTTCTTTACAGTTTCCTCGGAGGAACTGATGGAAAGTTCAGCAAATGGGGCTTAGTTAGAGATTCGAAGGGCAACCTTTATGGCACTACACAGGTCGGAGGTGCCTTTGATAATGGCGTTGTGTTTAAAGTAACGCCAACAGGGTCTGAAACGGTCCTCTACAGCTTTGCAAGTACACCGGAAGGATTTCGTGGCCCGAATGCCCGATTGATTTTGGGAAAGGACGGCAATCTCTATGGCACGAGCCCTTCTGGCGGGTCGTGTCAAACTCTTGGTGACTGTGGGGTGGTATTTCAAGTAACCATGGATGGTATCGAGAGGGTGTTGTACTCATTCGCCGACTCTCCAGATGGATCTGGTCCGTCCAGTCGCTTGTTCCGAGATGCAAAAGGCACTATTTATGGCACCACGACATCGGGAGGGAACCATTTATGCGGCAATCCTAATGGCCATTCAGGCTGCGGCGTTGTGTTTAAGCTGGTCCCATAGTTTTCTGAAGTCTATTCTGAAGTCTATAAGGTCTACGGCTTCGTGGAAATGCCTTCGAATATTCTACCCGCGATGCCTACCTGTGATTTCTACCTGTGTCAGCCCAAAACAGCCTGTGAAAGACGGTCCTCAGGCGTTCTAAGTTGTTGTATTTGTTAATAGGGATTAAATGGCATGGAAGAGGTCGTCGGTTCGATCCCGACCAGGTCCACCAAATCCCTTCCCGAAATTATCCTAAAGATCGTTGTGGCGGACGCTCTTGTCCGGCGCCGTTGCTATTGATGTCGACTTTGATTCTACCCGTGCAGCAGTGGGTCAAAATCAACGGAGTTGGGCAAGAGTGTCCACCCACACAATTGCCCTACTTATACCCTTGTAACGATCCTCCTCCCCTCCTCACTATCCAGCGAAGAACCAGGGTTCGACGTTCTGCAAGACGCCTTGCGCTGTGAAGTCCGCCGATGAAAAGAGATGGGACAATCGGGGCTGCAACATTCCTTGCCCTTGCGGCCGTGGTCGGGGTGTCTCTGCAATCCGGGAGCAAGCCGGAGGCCGGCGGCAGAGCCGACAACAGCGCTGCCATTAAGCGGACCAAACCATCCACAGGAAAAACCAAGGCCGCCGAGAAACTCCAATCCGGTTGCGGCAGTCTGAAAGACGAACTGGAAAATTTCCTCGACATCAGGAATCTTAGCGCTCCCAAGCACTGCTATGAGGGCGTTGCTCCAACTCCACCCGACCTCTCGTCGAAGACCGCGCAACTGAAGTTCGTGATCGCGACCCTGCCCGACCCGGTTCATACGCACTTACCCATTCTCTTCGACCAGTTCGCGGTCGCCATCCAGGAAGGCGCGCAGGATGAGAAATACGACTTCGACAGTTCCTGGCTCCCCTGGGATGAAGAAGATCCGCCGTACGCCTTGCTCGCCGACCAAAAGACTGCCAATGCAGAAAAGGAACGCAAGGAGGAACAGCCCGGGATCATTCTCTTCCGGAGACAGATAAAGTGTCCGGACCCGAAGAAGGCTAGCGACTGTAAAGAGGAACTGGGCAAGCCGGCCAAGAATGGCGCAAATGGCTTGTCAAAAAGCTATCGCGAAGGTTTGGTGGTGTTTGTCGTGGGGGAAGAGGCCACGGAGGGAATCCACCGGGCGCAGTTCAGCAATGCGCTGGAATGGATCGACGTGTTAAAACCGAAGAAGGCTGCCACGAATAAACAGGTCGCCATCCTAGGCCCCACCTTCTCGGGCTCTTTTCCTTCTCTAACGCAAGTTTTGTCCGAATCCGATACCGCAGCAAAACTGAATCTGAGTAAAGCAGCGGCTGGGCGGCGGCTGGCCATCTACAGTGGCAGCGTAAGCGGCCAAGCTGCCGCATCGGCTTTTCAAAACACGTTCCCCGACCAGGTAACATTTCACAGCTTTGTGCGGGATGACGACGCGATCGTGCGGCGATTTTGCGACTACATTGCCAAAGAACAACCTGGCTTTCAACCGACTCGAGTCGCGATCGTCTCCGAAGACGAAACTGCCTATGGAAGTTCGGGAATCCGCGCAGACGAAGCCGTCGCCGAAAGCGAGGAAACGAAGACGGAGGAGGACAAGTATCCTTGTCCCAACAAAGCGCTGAAACTCTACTATCCGCGCGACATTTCTTCCTTGCGTGCCGCGTACCAGACCAAGTCACTCTTCGATGTGGGGGCGTCTTCCCAGCCGACGGATATACAACGGAGAAATCTCCCCTCTGATCTTGCCGATCCCTCCGGCAAGGTACACGATTCGATCCGCAGCTACGGCGGCAATCAGACGCCGCTCAATCAAGAGGCGTTCCTGCTGGAGATCGTGACCGCTTTGCGCGCTTTTAAAGCGCACTACATTTTTCTCCGCGGCAGCAACACTCTGGACCAGCTGTTTCTGACGAATTTTCTCGGCCGCGGCTATCCCGATGGCCGCATCGTAATCTTTGGCTCCGACTTGATGTTTATCCGGGAAAGAGGCACTACCGGACTCGGCGGTACCATGATTCTCAGCACCTATCCGCTGTTTCCGCTGGAGCGTGATTGGACTGAGCATCAATCCCTCGCCGCCGCCGACCGGGTGTTTAGCACCGATACCTCCGAGGGTACCTACGTTGCACTCCGGTTGCTGCTCAATGACAAGAGCTTCGGCGATGGGAAGTTCGACGGGAAGATGAACGCCGAAACCTGTCAGGTTCGCGATGAGGATCTGAAAACGATCTTCCTGCCTTCCATTGCCTGTAAGAGCGATCCCATCCCCGATTACTCCCCGCCATTCTGGACGCTCCACGATCAGTGCGGAGAATTTGCTAAGCGCAATGCCGACAAAAAGGCGAACAAAGGCGACGGCTGTCCCTATCCCGGACCGGCGACCTGGCTGTCCGTCATCGGTACCAACCGGTTTTGGCCCATGGCGTCCTTGACAAATGACACTCCCAACGCGGCTGAGGTCGATCAGAGTAAAACCGAGCGTGGGTACGACCGGGACAAAGAGCCTGGCGGCCGGCCCACCATACCGGTGGGGATGAAAGTATTTCTACTCGTGCTAATGGGTTTCTCGTTCTTTCATGCCTGGTGCTGCTGGTCCGGTTCCTACACGGCCAAGCCGGCATTTCGGGCCCACTTCGCTAGTAACGGAAAGTGGCGTCATACCTTGCTGGTGTTTTGTGGAAGTTGCTGCGTCGCCTTCATGGCGATCGTCGCAGGTTGGGGATGCGGCGTGTTTGCCGCTCCAGTCGCAGGACTGGAGAATTCCTGGCGTGAACTTTATTGGGTGCGATTCATTTGCGTGATGGCAGCGCTAGCCATCCTCTTGCATAACCGCACCGCCTACCGGCTCGCTCAAGACTGTTCCGGCGGTTCGGGATGGCCCCGAATGTCGCGCGTGGGATACATGATTCGGAGTCTTGTGCTCTCCGGTTTTTTCTTAGTCGTCATTCACTTGTTTTATCGCCATTTCGTCGTATTCATTGAAGACGTGCTGTTGACTGAGAATCGCGTCTTGACCTATTGGCGGGCCATGAACCTGGCGAGCGGCGTCTCGCCCATGGTACCGATCCTGCTGTTCTTTGCCGGATTGTATCTGTCGTTTTGGTTTACCTTGCATGGCTTGGCGCTGTTTGGTCCGGATCGGCCCTGTCTTCCGGCAAAAGGAAAGCTGACTTTAGAAGGTGCGCCTGGCAAAAACTTCCTGAGGATGTTCAGCCAGGATGCCGCCAACGCAATTGAGCGGGTCGCCAAACCTCTGACCTGGGACATTGTTGTCCTTGGTTTGGGTCTCTTCGTCCTGTTTCTAGTTGCCCCCTATCGTTTCGCCGGAGGCCGCGTTCCAGTGCGCAGTTTAGGTGCGGAGAGATATGCGATTGTGTTCTTGGTTGCTCTGGACATCTGCTGCACGCTGGCGATTGTCGAGACCTGGCGGTTATGCCATGTATGGGAGGAGTTGAGACGACTCCTCGCCTTTATCGATCGTTTACCCTTGCGGCGAACCATGGCCTCGCTGCATGGGTTTTCCTGGGGCGGCGTGTGGAGAATGAGCGGCAACGTGCTGGAGGTCCGCTACAAAGTCATCTCCCGGCAAACAGAATGTATGCATCATACGATCGCTAGCCTGGAGGAGTATCTCAAGAGGAAGCCTTCCGATTCCGAAGCCCAGGATGCTGTCGTCGCTCTCAGGGAGATGCGGGATGCCCTTGGGACATTCGCGCACTGGTATTCGATCCATTACACGAAGCCTCGCGCAGGAGACTTGACCACCTTCGAAAACTTTCAGGAAAGTATCGCTTCCGCCAGTGGCATCGTGCTGTCCAAGTTACTCGTGCCCGCCTGGAGGAGAGAGAAGGCTTCGCTACTGGTCGATCTCGCCAAGGACGAGAAAGACGATACCGCGCCCCATCGTCCGCACCTGGCCCTCTCGAAACGTATCCAGAACGCTGAAGAATTCGTGTGTCTGAACTACCTTGCTTTTGCCCAGAATGTTCTTGGCCGCTTGCGCACCATGACTCTGACCATCATGCTGCTGCTGATCGTATCCACCGTGGCAATGTCGACGTATCCCTTCGATCCGCGCCAGGCGTTGAGCGCAGTGCTGATCGTTCTATTCGGCATCGTCGGTTTGGTGGTTGTTAAGGTGTATGCCGAAATGCATCGCGATTCCACGCTCAGCCATGTCACCAACACCAAGCCCGGAGAACTGGGGGCCGAATTCTGGTTCAAGATCGTGGGATTTGGCCTTGCCCCTCTGCTCGGCCTGCTTGCCAGGGTATTCCCCGGTGTAACCGACTTCATCTTCTCTTGGCTGCAGCCTTCGATCTCATCCCTCAAGTAGGAGTCTCATGGGAAGCCAGCGGGCGTTTACAGCTACGTCAGATAGCTCTTGTTCTGGCTGATCTTGTGTTGCAGCGTGGAGGCCAACTGATCCACGTCACTGGCAGACAGACTCACCACTCCGGGTTCGAGAACCGGGACCCGGTTGCTGCCGATGGCGTCGCGGCGTACCTGAATGAGCAAGGCCTGCATAGCATCGGCATCATACTTCTGGGGAGTCATGCGGATGAGGTCCTGCAACGCAATTCCCAGCGGCAACGGCTCGCGGTAAGGACGCGCGCTGACCATGGCGTCGAAGGTATCAGCTAAGGCCACAATGCGGACGGCTTGCGGCATTTCATCGCGGTGCATGCCGTCTGGATATCCGGTTCCGTCTCCCCGTTCGTGATGCCAGCGCACAATTTCAGGAATCTGCGGCCAGGGAAACTGCACGTTGCTAACGATCTGATGGCCCACTACGGTGTGATCGGCCATCTCTCGAAATTCTTCTGGATTCAACGATGAAGGCTTGCTGAACAGCCGCTTGTCGACAGCCACTTTCCCGATATCGTGCAGATATCCCGCGGAACGCAGAGCCCCCACCTCGCTGGACTCCAATCCAAGCGCCTCGCCGATCGCCTGTGCGTACCGTCCGACGCGCAGCGAGTGGCCGTGAATGTTTACGTGCTTCACATCGATTGCCGCCGCGAAAGCTTCCAGCGCGTTGTCGTAAAAACCATGCAGCGACGCGAGCAACCGCAGATTTTCCGAGACGCGTTGTGCCAGAGTCTGACTCAACGTGTGATTCTGAATGGACAAGGCCACGTAACTACTGACCAGTTGGAGGGCATCGAGCGCGTCCTCTTCGTAGGGCGCGTCTTCAGGACGGCGTCCGAGGGCGATGGCTCCCACTAGTTTGCCCCGCACTTTCAGCGGACAGATGCACTTGAACAACTCGGGAGCCACATTTCCGTTGGAACTCAGAAACACGTCATATGTGCTGCCGTTCAGGAGCACCGGCCCGCCGGCTGCCGTGAGCGTGTGCACATGGCGCGGAAGGAGAGGGACGATTGAGGGTTCGGGGAAGAGCACGAATCCTTGTGCGCCCACCGAGGTGAGCAACGAGGGCCGTTCGCTGAATGAAAATAGAACGGCCTCGCGCGCGCTCGCGGCCTCAAGAATAGCCGTGAGCATGGTGCGCGCAGTCTGGCTGAAGTCGCGGTCCGCCGTCAATTCCGGACCCAGATCGGCCAGCGCTTCCACGGTGCGTAACAGCTTTTTCAGGTTGGTCCCTTGCAAGGCCTCGCGCGGAGGTGCCTGCTGAGAAACCAGAGCGTTATCAGCGTAGCATGTGCTACGCAAGCACTCGTGTTGGTTAGTTTGGTGCAGTAAAAATGCACTTGCGGGCGACCATACGGGTCGAATGAAAGCCAAGCATTGTTTTTGTTTTGACAGTGCACTCCAGCCGGTCTAGACTTGCATCTTCCCCGATGAGGAGCCCTCGCAACCCTATAAGGTAGGGCGCGCGTCTCGCTGTTTTTAGCTTCCCTCCCGAAAGCTCTTCGGCCCCGAACGTCGAATGCAACGCCAAATCGAGGAGTACTTCCATGCGCTCGTCTAGCTTTGCTCTAATCGCAGTTGCTTTTCTGGTTCTCTCCATTCTGGTTGGGCCCACGCCTGTAGCGCGAAGTCAATCCCAGGCACAATCCCCTGCCCAGGCGCCGATGGCTCAAATCGCAAAAGAGTATGCATGGCGGCCGATTCGCGCCGATGTCCTGCCGCAGGCACAAGGCGTGAAAGCCGGCGATCCGGTACCGGTGAAAATCGTGCTGCTGGATGCCAGCGGCAAGTTAACCAATGCCATCGAGAAAACAAATCTCGTGGTCGAAGCCGCGGGACCATCTCAGAAGGTATTCAGCGTTAATATTGAGGTAGCTCCCGGTGCCAGCGGCGCGGAGCTGTCTCTGCCGGCAATGGCGCCAGGACTGGTCAAGCTGACTGTCAGGCAACCCGACAACCGGGTTCTGGAAAGCTCCAACTTCGTACTGATTGCGCCGGCGCAGCCTTCAGCGAAGGCAGACAGGAAATCATTCAAGAAGACTCAGAAAAAGAAGCCGGCGACCAAGCCAACCAGCCGCTTTCTTTCTCCAGTTCCCGGAACCGCGCGCCTGCAAAGGGCTGGCTTGACGGTCGTCGATTTCCAGCCCGATGATGCAGCGTCCGGGAGCGGCGGGACATCGGGTCCGCAATTGATGTTTCAGGTCTCCGGGGAGCGCGATTCTAACGTCCGCGCCGACGAGACCAGCTATGAGAGGATCGCTGTCTACTACATGGACTCGGAGCCCGCCCGATTTCCCATTCAGGTCTGGTTGACCTGGGACCATGGCACGGTAAAGCCCAACCCCTTGATCATCAAGAAGGGCGAGCGGTTTGCCGAAGCGCATTGGACCTCGGGCTGGCCGGTTGCAAATGCCAAGGTGGCGATTGCCGACATCAAACCCGATCTTCCGGTCAACGGCTCTCGCCGTGCGACGATTAACTTCGTTGAGCCAATATCCGGCGTTGCGTTTTTTAATCCTCCCTCCACGATGAGCATCGTCGATGCTTACAGTCTCCATGCGCGCTTCTACGACCTCGCCGGAAATTTCGTCAAGACCGCCGACAAGCGTAAGGTTACAGTCTCGACCGATAGTCCGATTGTGAAGTTCAAGCCGAATACGCAGGATACCGATTGGGATTTTGAGACCGACCTGATCCCGACGGGTTGGGGGAAAGCCGAGATCGAGGTTGCCACGCCAGGCTATCCGCCTTTTACCCACACGGTGATGATCACGTACCTGGCGGTGCTGTGGCTATGCATGGCGGGCGGATTGTTAGGGAGTCTGGCCGATGTGTTGACCAATACGTCCGCACCCCACGGCTGGCGCATTCCCGCGCGCTTCATTGTGGGAACTCTGGCTGCCCTGTTGGCCTGCTGGGCCTACGTAGTCATGGGTATTCCCGACGCACCGCCTGGCATTCTCCACAGCCGCATTGCAATCCTTGGCGTCTCGTTGGTCGGAGGTTGGGCTGGCATCATTGTTTTCCGCAGAGTCGGTAAGGCTTTGGGGATGGCGGTCTAAAGCAGCGCCGTACTTTACAAGACTTTACTTCTCATTGACGGACTCTTTACAGAGCCCGGCAACTTCGGAGTCGATCGCTCGCATCCAGTCAGCATTCACCAAAATTTTCCCCACTGGAGTGCATACGAATGCGACGTCGTATCTGGGTATTGTTCTGCGCCGTGCTCAGCCTGAGCGCGCTGGCTTTCTTCACAACCGGTTGTGGATCGTCATCGAGTGGCACCAAAATTCGGATGGTCAACGCTATGCCGGACGAAGGCAGCCTCGACCTGCTGATTGACACCAAGAGCGCCGCCACCAACGTTGGATACGGAGCCGGCTCCTCATACGTATCGGTTGCGTCCGGTTCGCGTCAGTTGCAGGTAGAGCCCACCGGAGGGACAACGATACTCATTGATCGCACAGACAGCATCGCTTCGGGCAGCAACCTGACCCTGGTCTCACTGAATATCTCTTCCAACCCCAGCAGCATGCTACTCACCGACGACAATTCTGCGCCCAGTTCGGGCAACTTCAAGTTGCGCGTCGTGAATGCGTCGCCGGGCATGTTGACGCAGGATGTGTACGTGGTGACCGATGGCAGCGACATCACTTCGGTCAACGCCACCTTTTCAGGCCTGGGATTCGGCAGCTCGTCTACCTACATCACGCTGGCGGCAGGAGACTACGACGTCATTTTCACTGACCCCGGAACAAAATTCCAAAATCTCAACAGCGGAAAACTCACCTTCGCCACCGGACAAGTCCGCACGCTGCTCGGTTTGAACAACCCGAACGCCGGCGGTTATGAGGCCACATTGCTGACAGATAAGAACTGAGGTCGGCAATTCCATGTCGTAGAGACGCGGGGTGCCGCGTCTCCCGTGGCACCGGATCACAGCCGCGCAACGGAGACGCGGCCCGCCGCGTCTCTACCATGGGATTTTCCCTACACGCCGACCGGGAAGGGTTTGCTGTGCGCGTCGGAGCTGACGGACACGCCTGTGAAACGGCCTTGCAGCAGCGACATCAGGCCGGTGCACCAGTATCCAAACACGAAGAGCATCAGGAAGGGAACCGTGATGTAGTTTTCGTTGTCGATGGCGTAATAAACAGCTAATGCGAAGTAAGTGCCAATTAGTAACTCAATCCACGGAACCCACCCCAGGCGTTTGCGGTACTTGCTGGCCACCTTGTCTTTTTTAGTTTCCACTCGATACTTAGGCGTTCGCGCGAAGGCAGTCTGCTTACCGGCCAGCGCTTCCAGAACGGCGCGCGTGTTCGTGATGGTCAGTCCGATGCCGAGTGCCATAAGAAGGGGCAAGTAAAGAAACGCACGCGGCCAGGACTTCGGAAAAAGCTCTTTTTGGGAGACCAGATAAAAGCTCGAAATCGAGAATGTTGACGCCATGAACAGAGGCAGATCGATGTAAAGCATCTGGAACCAGCCCTGATAGAAACGGATAATCATGGCGGGCAGCAGCAGCACGGAAAGCACGATCATCAGCGGGTAACTCAGATTGGCCGTCAGGTGATACCAGGCTTCAACCTTGACCGATCTAGGGACGTCGCTGGCGAAAACTTTGGGCAGAGTCTTTTTCGCAACCTGGATGAGTCCCTTGGCCCACCGTGCTTGTTGCGTTTTGAAAGCTGTCATCTCGACCGGTAGTTCGGCCGGACATTCCACGTCTTGTAGGTAAAGAAACTTCCATCCTTTGAGTTGCGCGCGATAGGAGAGGTCGGTGTCCTCGGTGAGCGTGTCATGTTGCCAACCGCCAGCTTCGTCGATGGCGGCGCGGCGCCACATCCCGGCAGTGCCGTTGAAGTTGAAGAAGACGCCGCTGCGGGCGCGTCCAGAGTGCTCGAGCACGAAGTGCCCGTCCAGCAGAATGGCTTCGACTTCAGTCAGGAGCGAGTAGGTGCGGTTGATGTGGGTCCAGCGCGTCTGCACCATCCCGATCTTCGGATCGGTGAAATGGTGGATGCATTTTAGGAGAAAATCCGGTGGCGGGACAAAATCGGCATCGAAGATCGCGACGAACTCACCCCGCGCTGTTTTCAAGCCCTCGGCGAGCGCGCCCGCCTTGAAGCCGGCACGATTGTCGCGGTGAAGATAGTAGACCGGGTGTCCGAGTGCGGCGTAGCGTTCCACCAGGGCTCGCGCAACTTCGATCGTCTCATCGGTCGAGTCGTCGAGCAGTTGAATGTCCAGCTTTTCGCTCGGGTAGTCGAGTTTGCAGACTGCGTCCAGCAGACGATCCACCACATATTGCTCATTGAAAATCGGCAACTGCACCGTGACTCGCGGCAGTTCTGAGAAGAAAGCGGCTGGGTCGGTGGTCTTGTTCTTCTTGTTCTTGTAATAAAGATACACCAGCCAATAGCGATGCGCTCCATACGCAGCCAGGATAATCAGAACAATGAAATACGGGATCAACAGGGCAAGGTCGAATCCGTTGACCTGATAGAGTCCCTGGAACGTCTTGTCGAGAAAATGCTGCCGTATGTAGGGAAGTACACCCTTGGGCGCGAAGGCCAGCGCGAATACAGCAGTTGTGAGGATCCCAATCATGAAGTCGGCGGGGACGGCGAGGACGAACGAGTATTGTACCTGATGGGCTGATGCCAACCTGAGAGGTGAAACTGAGAGCTCAAAACCTGAAACCAGACACCTGACACCTGCTCCATTACTGCCAATCTTCTCCCACCGCCGAAACCTTCAGCTCAATCTTCTGTCGCGATCCTTCTTCGATCTTCAAGGCCACGCCGTTCGATTCCTGCGACTTGAGAAACGCTGCATCGTAGTAGAGACCGTCGTCTAGGTCCTGCCAGGCGAATACCGTGTAGCTGCCGGGAGCAAGTCCGCGAATGGCGAAGTGTGCGTTCTGATCGGTGGTGCCAACGCCGTATCGCGCGTTGATCTTGCGGAATTTTTCCTCGGGGACTGCCACCACGGTTACGTTGCCAGCGGGCTGATCATCGTCGAGTACGGCGCCTTCCAGCGTTCCACCTCGCGAACTCAGCACGATTTCGATCGAGGCCGGACCAGTGACGGTGAACCCTGTATCGGCGTTAGTGTTTCCGACTATGATCGATTTCACAAAACTACTATCGGATTTTTCGCCGCCGTACACTTCCACCATGTAGCTGCCAGGACTCACATCGCTCCATGAGAAATTGCCCGAGCGGTCGATACCCGCGCCGGAAGCGCCGCCGGGAAGAACAAAGACCGATCCGCTGTCGTCTTCGGCACGGTGCAGCGATGCGGTGTACTGGGTGAGGTCGGTGGGCGGGCGCCCTTCAAATCGGAGATGGCCGTTAATGGTGAAAGGCCGAGTTGGGATCAGCTTGACGCCCTCGACATCCCCCCCAGCCACGGTGACGCTCTGCCGCGCACTCAGGATCTGCCCTTCCGAGCCGGAGTAAACCACAATTGAATAAGATCCGGGAGCGACGCCGCGGATGTCGAATCGTCCGTCGGCCGCGACATCTGCGCCATTCAAGGAATTGTTTACTCCCTTGGAGATGATCTGCACCATGGGCTTCTGGTTGGCAGGGAAGCCGGTCACGAATCCTCGTACCCGGTACGTTCGTCCCGGAATCATCGTAAAGTTCACCGGCATCTCGTCGCCCGCGCGGAGAGAGAGAGAGGAGGCCTGAGCACTATCGGTGGTGCCGGGATAGTACGTGACAAGGTAATTCATATCCTGCTTATCGGCGGCGCCGTCCGAGCCTTTCCCGAGACGTTCGAAGTTCCGCAAGTCGGGCAGCGGGACGACGGCAGCAAAGTATTGTCCGGGGAACAGTCCGCCAAAACGATATTCGCCCAGATCGTTGGTGCGGTCGTTCCGAATCACTTCAGGCTCACGGGATTTGCCCGGGCGTTTACGCAGAAGCGAGACCCCGTAATTTGCCAGTGGATCGCCGTCTTCATCCACCACGCGTCCGCTGATCACGGCCGAGGGCTGCATCTGAAACAGGAGATCGCCCATCGCCTGCCCCGGCTGGACGGTCAGGAATGAGCCTTCAGCCGGGCGGCCGTGGAGGTTGATTTCGTGGAATCCGGTTTTCTCCAGCAGGAGTCGATAGCGTCCGGGCTGAACTTTGTCGATGTGAAAGCGGCCTTCAGAATCGGTGTCCGCAGTGTAGTTGCCGCCTTGCTTCTGGTCTTCGGCGAAGAGGTGCAGCAGAACTTTCTTAAGCGGCTGGCTGCCCGGCTCTTTGACCACTGTACCGGCAAGCGTGGCGGTAATGGGGGAGGTCGCATCCTGCGCCTGCGACAGGAAAGTTATGAAGAGGAGGCAGATCCCGATCGCCCCGTAGCGAGGCAAACGATGATTTGTTCGCGCAACCGCGCCTTGAAAGGCTCGCCTTAGTGCGGGAATTTGGGTGGCGCAGCGCTTAAGCGCTGCGGTAGACGAGGCTTTTGGTGCAACGGCTTTAGCCGCGGAGGTCGCGTAGTTGAAAGAAGGAGAAGTCTTCAGCAACTTGTGACAACCTCGGGGGCTGAAGCCCGCGCTGAGAAGGCGCCGACCGCAGCGCTGAAGCGCTGCGCCACCCAAACCCGCTTCCCATCATCCGCGAAGTCCAGCCCGGGCTTCAATTCAGGAAGTACTGCCGGTACAATGTATCCCGCTGTGCGGGCCGAAAACCGGCATCCCGTATGATGCGGCGCAGTTCCTCTTCGGTTGTGCAGTTGTTGACGCCCGCGGCGCGCACCACATTTTCCTCCAGCATTACCGACCCGACGTCGTTGCCGCCAAAGCGTAGGCCCATCTGGCAGACTTTCAATCCTTGCGTGACCCAACTGGATTGCACGTTCAGGAAGTTCGAGAGATACAGCCGCGAGATGGCCAGCACTTTCAGATACTCGACCGCGGTAGCTTCCTCCCAGCGCCGTCCGCCGAGCGCTGTATTGGCGGGCTGAAAACTCCACGGGATGAATGCGGTGAATCCGCCAGTTTCTTCTTGTAATTCATAGAGCCGCTGGAAATGGTTCACGCGATGTTCTGCCGATTCACCAACGCCGAACATCATCGTGGCCGTGGTTCGCATACCGAGTTGATGAGCGGTGCGATGCACCAGCAGCCAATCTTCGGTCAGGCATTTAAGACGAGCAATCTTGTGGCGAACTTCGTCGTCGAGAATTTCTGCGCCGCCGCCCGGGATGGAATCGAGTCCCGCATCGCGCAATCGGGCAATGGTGTCGCGCACGTTGAGGGCGCTGTATTCGGCGATGGCCAGAATTTCAGACGCGGAATAGCAATGCAAATGAATCCTTGGAAAGCGTTGCTTGATGCCGCTGAGCAATTGCTCGTGCCATTCGATTTTGAGATCGGGATGGAGTCCACCCTGCATCAGCACGCCCGTGCCGCCGAGTTCTACCGTCTCCTGAATCTTGTCGTAGATGGTTTCGAAATCGAGAATGTAGCCTTCCTTGGCGCGTGGTCCTTTCAGCGGACGATAGAAAGCGCAGAAGGTGCAGTACTCTGTGCAGAAATTGGTGTAATTAATGTTGCGGTCGATGATGTAAGTCACCGTGCCCTCGGGATGGATTCGGCGGCGAACCGCGTCCGCCTCCATGCCGATGCCGATGAGGTCATCGGACTGAAACATCTCCAGAGCTTGCGGTTTGGTCAAGGACATCCGGTCTCACCCCTCGTAATCGCTATTTTAGCTGGTCGCAGCACATAGACGCGAGTTTTCCCCAACTTCGTAAAATGTATCGCGATCCTAGGTCGCTCGCCGGGGAGCCGGCGATTCCAGGCCAGGAGATCGGCGATCATTCGCGGGCTTTCCGCGTTTGTACTTAAACAGACCGTACAGACCACCCAGCACTACGAAAGCGATCAGAACGAGAAGCACGGGCCAGTAATAGCGAGCGAAAAAGGTTGTGATGTGCCGTCCGTAGTGCACGCCAAGGTAAGCCATGACGGTGAACCGAATGCCTCGCCCCACCGCCAAAGCAGCCAGAAACTTCCTGGTCGGATACTGCAGAGCGCCAGCGGCAATGAGCATCGGCACAATGGGAAATGGAGGGGGAAGTAGTGCGGGAATCGCGACCGCTGCGAACCCGAAGCGTTCAAAGATCGCATACACCGTAGCGACCCTCTTCTCCGAGAACCTTTCCATAGTCTTTTTGCCGCCCTTGCGAGCCATGCGGTAGGTAAGATAGCCGCCGAGAATGGATCCTGCGGTAGCCATGATCGCGTAGTAGAACCACATCTCGCTGTGGTGAGCGGCCAGCAGGACAGTAGCCAAGTCCGTACTGCCTGGCGGAAGGATAAACGAGTTGTCGGCGAGGCCCAGCAAGATGAGCCCCGGGCCGCCGATATGAATCAGCCACCGCAGAGCGCTCTTCTTCGACGCCAGCAGAATGATCGCAAGCCAATGCATCCTACTTATTAGAGCAGGATTGCAGCTGGCAAGTTGCAATGTTAAAGGGCGGGGATGTCTGGCTAGGTAAGGGCTGGCAGTTCTTCGCGCAGTTGGCAACCGCTCGTTTGAGTTCTCATCATCGAGGCTGCCAGATTCAGAATCCGTTGAGCCGCATGGTCGGCGCTCACGCCACGAGCGTGAATGTTCGAGATGAGGTTCCGGTTGGCGTCAGTGTCGGACGCTTTCGGCTGGTAGGCCATGTATGCGGACAGGCTTTCAGCGGTCGCCAAGCCCGGGCGTTCGCCGATCAGAAGCACGGCGACTCTTGGCGCAAGCAACTTGCCAATCTCATTAAGAATGCCGACCCGGCAGTGACGAATCACAAATGTCATGCCGACACTCCAGCCGCGAGCCTTTCCTCCCTTACACAACCGTGGCAAGAGTTGGGGAACTTGCCCGGCAATGGCAGTCACGGAGAGGCCGTCGCCGATCACGATTTGCAGGTCGGATCCCGTGGGGCAATATTGGCTCACCTGCGCGCGGGACGCGTCATTCAGTTGACGGCCCAGGTCCGGGCGTAACAGGTATTCGTCTTTGCTTGTTGCCCGGGAAGAGACTTCAAATAGATTCCACTGTCGCACGAAGTCGTCGCCGAGGTCGGCCAAGAGATTCAACTCGGCGCGCACGGCATCGCGAGCGGCGGCGTGGGCTTCGCGCAATTCCAGTTGCGTGTTTGTTCGATACGCCGCCCCGCTCCTGCCTGCCAGTAGGCGCGCGGGAGTTTGTGCGCGGACTTTCTTGACGATTTCGGGCAAGTCGTACTCACGCCTATCGTAGAACTGGGCGAGTTTGTCTTCTTCCGTGGCCATTCAAACAGCCTTCTGTAAAGATGACTCCAAACCCTGCATCAATTGCCGCCGCGCACTGCGGTCCAGCGTTGCCGGTTCTGTGTCGCGATAAATTCCCATACTTTGCAGCCACACGAGAAACTCCGGCGCCGGGCGCAATTGGAAGAGGCGCCGCGCGGCCAGTGCGTCGTGATAGCTGGTGGATTGGTAGTTCAGCATCACATCGTCGGAACAGGGGACGCCCATGAAGTAGTTGCAACCGGCAGCGGACAAAAGCAGCAGTAGGTTGTCGGCGGAGTTCTGATCGGCGGCAGCGTGATTGGTGTAGCAGACATCGCAACCCATCGGCAAGCCGAGCAGCTTGCCCATGAAATGGTCTTCAAGGCCCGCGCGGATGATCTGCCGCTCGTCGTACAAATACTCCGGTCCGATGAAGCCCACGACACTGTTGACGAGAAAAGGCTGGAAGGCTCGTGCGACTCCGTAAGCTCGGGCTTCGAGCGTCAGTTGATCGACCCCGTGATGCGCGTCGGCGGAAAGAGCGCTGCCCTGGCCCGTTTCGAAGTACATAGCGTGATCGCCCACCCAGCGGACGTCCCGTTGCCGATGATGCTCGAGAACCTGTTCGCGGCCCTCACGGAGCATGTTGAGTGTGATTCCGAAGCTGCGGTTGGCCGCTTCCGTCCCTGCTACCGACTGGAACAGAAGGTCGACCGGAGCCCCGCGCTCTAACGCTGCCAGTTGAGTCGTTATGTGCGCGAGGCAGCAGGCCTGCGTGGGAATTGCGTACGCGTCAATAAGTCGATTCAATGCGACCAGAATCGCGCTGACCGTTTCGACGGAGTCGGTGGCGGGATTCACGCCCAGAACTGCGTCTCCGCAACCGTAAAGCAGACCTTCGAAGGCTGCCAGCAGGATTCCGCCAACGTCGTCCGCCGGATGATTGGGTTGCACGCGGATGCCCAGCACCCCGCGCTCTCCCATGGTATTGCGACATCGTGTGACGTTGCGGATCTTGGCGGCTGCGAGCACCAGATCTTTATTGCTCATCAGCTTGGTGACGGCTGCGGCGATTTCGGGAATGATGGCTTTCTGAAGCGCCTGTAGTTGAGTTTCGGCGGTTGCGTCGTCCAGAAGGAACTCGCGAAACTCCCCGACGGTCATACTTGCAATGGAGCGGAAAGCTTCCGTGTCAAAGGTGTCGAGCATGAGGCGGGTGACATCGTCCTCGGAAGGGTCGATCAAGGGACGACGGACAATTTCATCCAGCGTTAAGTCCGCCAGTTTTCGTTTTGCTGCGACTCGCTCTCGCTCCGATCGCGCGGATATGCCTGCCAGCTGATCGCCAGATTTTTCCTCATTGGCTTTGGCAAACAGTTCGCGGAGATCGGAGAAGTCGAAACGCTCGATCATGGCATGGGGCCCACTGCGACACCATGTTACAGAAAAAATCACGGGAGAAGCAGGATCGTGGCGAAGGCAATGTCGAACGCGGCAGGTGCCCCCTGCCATCCGGGATGGTTCGCGCAAGTGCCTGTTTTGCAACAGCTATCGTCCGAATCTGGAATTCACACCCGCGTTGCTATATAGTTTCCCGTAATGCAAACGGCAAGACTTGTAGCTCTTTTGACCATGCTTCTCGATGCGGTTACTGCTCAGGAATCACCATCCGACAGGGGCAAGTCCCTGCCTGTCAGTCAGCACAAACTTGGAACTGTCTGTGTTCTGCCGAACTCTCCAGATCCGCCCACAAGAATATCTCCCGGAGGGGAATACAATCCGGCAACGCTGACCGTGAGAATCGACAAGGGGGAGCCCGTGCGCTGGCCGCATAAATCGCCGGTGAGGATTAAAAATCTGTCGCTCAACGAGCGTCACCTCGTCGTGCTCACGTCCGATGGCAAGCGGATCCAGTCCCTATGGTTCCGATTCTCTGATTACAAGGATGTCAAGCTATGCATCTATTTTGATGGTTATCAAGGAGTACAATTAGGAGACAACCATAGCGCTCTCTGGTGCCAGTGTAAGTAACCGCGTGATTATTGTTGAAACATCGCCATTCCGCCGCGTCCTCAAAACGAACAGTGTATCGGTAGAGTCCTAAAGAAAATGAAGTTTCGGCGATTGTGGCAAGGCGCCGACCTCCGCGCCCAATCGGTAGTAAAGCTCCAGCCCCTCCAGGCTTGGAGGGTCGAGATAGTAATGGATGTTGTGCGTGAGGTAGACGCGAACTTCCTCGACCGCAAGACCGAGGCGTGGCGCCCACTCCTGAGCGATGGCTTCAAGATTTTGTGGCGACAGGCCGTGGTCCCGCGACGTCTTGAAGACCTCCGCGATCGCCGTTGCATTTCGTCCAGCAAGCGCATGCTTGCGAATAGCCCAGAAAGCGAAGACGAATGACTTTCCCGTGCGTGCCACCCACTCCTCGGCCAGATCGAGCGTGGAGTAGCGCGTGCGATCGACTTGCAAGGCCGGGTCTCCGATGAGCAGTGCGGCATCGCACTTGGCGAGCATCTGGTCTAGATCGGGAGGCATGGCGCTGTATTCGCGCGCGCCGCCCAGCCACTTGGCGAAAAGAATTTTGGTCAGGGCAACCGACGTCATCGACGAAGTATCGAGCGCGACGGTACGCACTCCCGTCCACATCGAATCGACCGGCACCTTGCTAACCAGTAGAATCGACCGTACTGTCCGGCGCGCCGCAATCGCCACGTCAGGAATGATGACCAGATCGGCGATGGTTGTGTAAGCGGCGGCTGGGATGATGCCGATATCGGCCGTCCCGGTTTGGAGCGCTTCGGCACAGGCAGAGGGGATGGTGTAGGAAATATCGAAGTCAGCGCCGGCTTCTCCATGCTCAAAATCCCACAGCAGAGGGGCCGTGTTGAGATACGAAATCGCCGAAATCTTCAACCGGCTCATCGGTTTACGAATTCTACCAAAGATGGTGTGCGCGCCCTCACAGACATGCCTCTTGCGCAGACAATAGAGTTGCGAGCACCATGTCGAGTCCTGTCCTCAGCACATCCAATTCTGCATCGCAACCGGTTTCTTACTGGCTGGCCCTGGCGTTGACGCCCGGCCTGGGCCCCACGCGCATTCGAAAACTGGTGGAGCACTTCGGCAGCGCTGAACGCGTGTTCCAGGCGAGCCTCACGGAACTGGAAGCAACCGGGATGCCCGTAGTGTCAGCGCAGTCGCTGGCGACCGGCAACTCGCTCGAACTGGCGCAGGAGGAGTGCGCCAAAGCGTCGGGATGTGGCGCGAAGATCATTGTTCTCGACGATTCTGCGTACCCGGCGCGGCTAAAAGAAATTTACGATCCACCTGTCGTGCTGTTTGTGCGCGGAAGCGTCGAGGTGCTTTCCAGTCCCGGCATCGCGATGGTCGGTACCCGCCATCCGACTCCGTACGGGATGGGCATGGCCGAGCGCCTGTCGAAAGACCTGGCGGCGCGCGGATTGGTGATCATCAGCGGAATGGCGCGGGGCGTTGACACCGCCTCTCATCGGGGAGCCATCGAGGTCGGTGGGAAGACTGTCGCGGTCTTCGGCACCGGGATCGACGTGATGTATCCGAAAGAGAACACGCGGCTCGCCGAACAAATATTGACACTGGGCGGCGCGCTGATTTCCGAATTTCCGGTCGGCACGTTTGCCGCTCCGCAGAATTTTCCCATTCGCAACCGGATCATCAGCGGCATGTCGGCAGGAGTGCTGGTGGTGGAAGCCGCCGAATATAGCGGAACGCGCATCACCGCACGCTGCGCCCTCGAACAGGACCGCGACGTATACGCTGTTCCCGGCAACGTCACCAACAAAGGCTCGTGGGGACCCAACACTTTAATCAAGCAAGGCGCCAAGCTGGTCGCAACCTGGGAAGACGTTTGGGAAGAGCTACCTACGGACGTCCAGAACAAGCTCGATTCGGCCCGCCCTGAATCCTCGCTGCCCGAAACTGCATCTCTATTCCCCGACGACGACACTTCGCCGCATGAGCGAAAGATAATGAGGCTGCTGAAGCAGGATGAGTCGACGCACATCGATGAATTGGTCGAGCGTTTAGAAGCGGAGCTTTCGTCATCCGAAATCTTCTCCGCTCTCTTTGAGTTGGAGTTGAACGGAAAAATTAGGCAGTTGCCGGGGAAGAATTTTGTGAAGGCATTTTGAGGGATGGAGACCTTCCCATCTCAAAGAGGTTCAACCCGTCCAGCTTGTCAAGAAAGCAGCGGCTCGATAACGGTTTTGACTGCTCGAAGCCCGTAGCTCAAAGCTCGCAGCCGTGCCGTACGTTTCGCGAAATTTGCCAAATCATGCTAGTTTCGAGTAAATAGCTAACTCAGAGGAACCATTGTCAAAAGGTCTCGTCATCGTCGAATCGCCTGGCAAGGCGAAAACTATCCAGAAATATCTGGGCAAGGGATTCATCGTGGACGCTTCCTATGGCCATGTGAAGGATCTGCCCAAAAGCAATCTCGGTGTTGACATCGAGAACGATTTCCAAACGGAATACGTTGTTATTCCAGGAAAAGAGAAGGTTCTCGCCAAGCTGAAAAAGCTGGCTCTCTCGGTCGATACCATCTATCTCGCGCCTGATCCGGATCGCGAAGGCGAAGCCATCGCAGCCCATCTGGCCGACGAACTCGGCGACGATTCCGGCAAGAAGAAGAAAAAGACGAAAGCCAAAACAAAAAGCAAAGGCGACGCTGCGGAGAAGACAAAAGAGAGTGGGGACGGCGAACGCATTCGCCGCGTGACCTTCAACGAAATCACGCAACGTGCAGTCAAGGCCGCTTTCGAACATCCCCGCGACATCGATCGCAATCTGGTGGACGCTCAGCAGACTCGACGCGTGTTGGATCGCCTCGTCGGATATCAGGTGTCTCCTCTTTTATGGGACAAAGTCCGCCGTGGCCTTTCCGCCGGTCGAGTGCAGACGGTTGCGCTGCGCTTGATCGTCGACCGAGAACGCGAAATCAAGGCCTTCGAGAAAAAAGAGTACTGGACGATCGACGCCCATCTCGCCGCCGATAAGCCGCCCGCTTTCGACGCCCGCTTCCTGGGCAAGGGGGAAGAGAAAGTCGAAGTCACGAACGTCGAGCAAGCGGAACAAATCCGCCTGGCGCTGGAAAAAGCCGATTGGGTGGTTCGTTCAGCGGAAAAGAAAGAGCGCCGGCGCAACGCCACACCTCCGTTCACGACCAGCAAGCTGCAACAGGATTCCTCGCGTAAGCTGCGCTTCAGCGTGAAGCGTACGATGATGATCGCGCAACGCCTCTATGAAGGTGTCGAGCTTGGTGATGAGGGGCTGGTCGGCCTGATCACCTACATGCGTACCGATTCAACCCGTGTTGCAGGCGAGGCGATTACCGAAGTCCGCGACTACATCACCAGCGAATACGGCGCCCAATATCTGCCCGGTTCTCCCAATACATATAAGGATAAGAAAGACGCGCAGGGGGCGCACGAAGCCATTCGTCCGACTTCTGCGGTACGACATCCCGACCAGGTCAAACAGTATCTCCAGGAAGACGAATTCAAGGTTTACAAACTGATCTGGCAGCGCTTCGTCGCCTCACAGATGAACCCTGCCGTATTCGACCAGACTTCGGTCGACATCGACGCCAAGTCTGGCAGCGACGTGTTCTGGTTCCGCGTCACCGGATCGGTGCAGAAGTTCGACGGCTTCCTGAAGGTCTATGAAGAGGCTAAGGACAACAAGGATGAGGAAGACGAGGAACTGAAACATAAGCTTCCGCCACTCGAAGCCGGACAGAAGTTGACGCTGAAGTCGTTGCTCCCCGAGCAACATTTCACCGAGCCGCCTCCGCGCTACAACGAAGCGTCGCTGGTCAAAGAGCTTGAGGAGCGCGGCATTGGCCGGCCCTCCACCTACGCGACGATTCTTAGCACCATCCAGGAACGGATGTACGCGCAGAAAATTGGGGGTAAGTTCACTCCCACCGAGATTGGCCTCGTCGTCACCGATCTATTGGTCGAGAACTTCAAGGACATTTTCGACTTCCAATACACCGCGCGTCTGGAAGAGGAGCTCGACGAGATTGAGGAAGGCAAGCAGACTGGCAATGACGCGCTCGTCGAGTTCTACAAAAAGTTCGCCAAGGACCTCAAATACGCTGAGAAGCACATGGAAAACATCAAGCGTATGGAGAAGCCGACGGACGAAAAATGCGAACTCTGCGGCGCGCCTCTGGTGATCAAGTGGGGCAAGCACGGATCGTTCTATGCGTGCAGCACCTACGACAAGGAAAATCCTGACACCTGTAAGTTCACCAAAGAGAATCCCATCAATCTGCCCGACCTCGACTCGGCCGATTTGCAGGAGACGGCGCAGGAAGAATATTGCGAGAACTGCGGCCGCGTGATGGTGCTCAAGCGCGGACGCTTCGGCCAATTCATGGCCTGCACGGGATATCCCGATTGCAAGACCACGCGTCGCCTCGACCAGGGCAAGCGTGTGCCGGATATTCCGCTCGATGAGAAGTGTCCGGACTGTGGCCGCAACCTGATTATCCGCCACGGCCGTTTCGGTGAGTTCACTTCTTGCAGCGGATACCCCGACTGCAAATACGTGAAGCAGAATTTCATCGGCGTAAAGTGTCCGCTGTGCGGAGAAGGCGAGTTGGTTGAGAAGCGCGCGCGCAAGGGCAATACGTTTTACGGGTGCGCGCGTTATCCGAAATGCAAGTTCACTTCGGCAGCGAAGCCGATTCCGGAAACGTGTCCCGACTGCGGACACGAGTTCCTGGTCGAGCGTATTCGTAAGGATGGGCCGGTGATCGCCTGTCCGAACAAAGAGTGCGACTACGAGCGCGAAATGCCCGCCGTGGCCGCGTCCACAGCGTAGATTTTGGTAGCGCCGGCATTTTGCCGGCAGTCGTGGGGGCGTCCCGCCCCCACCTTCGGAAAGATGATGTACGCGTACCTTTTGTAGACCCAGTAAACGAGGCGACAGAATGGCAAAGAAGGCGACTGCACATGATGCACAGGTGGTCATGCAACTCTACGATCTTCGCCGCGAGGCCGAGATGCGTAAGGCAAGACATTGGTGGACGGTCGAATTCTGGCCCACCAGCGCCGATGATTTTGTGAACGTGGCCAACGCATTTCCCGGCCAGGAAAACGCCTGGATGCGCCAAGTGGGCGGCTATTGGGACATGGGCGCATCGCTGGTGCTGCACGGGGCTGTGAACGAGGAGCTCTTCTTGCAGACGGGCGTCAGCGGCGAGATGTTTTTCATTTTCGCGAAGGTATATCCCTTCCTGAAAGAGATTCGCCAGAAGATGAACAATCCCGACCTTTTCGCGAACATCGAGAAGGTAGCAACCGGTTCGAAGACGGCTCGCAAGCGGCTGGAGCGCGTGCTCGCCAATCATGCTCAGCGGCGCAAGGACATG
>Ga0137409_10000071_pt1 | contig 84418 bp, 75 predicted proteins | sample CZODoug1_16funga_FD_122059 | JGI IMG/M metagenome (GOLD analysis project Ga0137409, IMG submission 122059) | Vadose zone soil fungal communities from Angelo Coast Range Reserve, California, USA - CZODoug1_16fungal (Hybrid Assembly) | ecosystem: Environmental > Terrestrial > Soil > Vadose zone... | reverse complement strand
ATCAACCAGGAGATCACGGAAGAGCTGGCAACTTCGATTCCGGCGGCAGGAATCGAGCGCGTGAAGATTCGCTCGGTGCTGACCTGCGAATCGAAACGCGGTGTTTGCGCTCTTTGCTACGGCCGTAATCTTTCGTCCGGACGTCTCGTCGAACTCGGTGAGGCGACCGGCGTGATCGCGGCGCAGTCGATTGGCGAACCGGGCACGCAGCTCACGATGCGTACGTTCCACATCGGTGGAACCGCGTCGCGAGTTTCCGAGCAGTCGCGCCTCGATGCCAAGAGCAACGGCTTCACCCGCTTTATTAACCTGCAAACCGTCAAGTCCAAGGGCGGCGATCTGGTGGTGATGAACCGGGCCGGATCCATCGCAGTCGTCGACGAGAAGGGCCGCGAACGCGAGCGCTACTCGGTCGTGTATGGCGCCAAGATCAAGGTCAACGATGGCGACCCGGTACAGCTTGGCCAGGTCATGGCCGAATGGGATCCTTACACGTTCGCGATTCTGACCGAAGTCGGCGGCACGGTGCAGTTCAAGGACTTGCAGGAAGGCGTCACGCTGCATGAGGAAATCGACGAAGTCACGGGCCTTTCCCGGCACGTGGTCACCGATTCTCCGGATGAAAAGCGTCAGCCGGCGATCATCATCAAGAGCAAGGGCACGAAGCGGTACCTCATGCCTTCTCGCGCGCACTTGATGATCACGGACGGCGACACCGTGCACCCGGGCGATGTGCTGGCGAAGATCCCGCGCGAGAACACGAAGACGAAGGACATCACGGGCGGTCTGCCGCGCGTGGTCGAACTCTTCGAAGCCCGCAAGCCCCACGAAACTGCGGTCATCAGCGAAATCGATGGCTCGGTGAAGTTTGGCGAAGTGAGCAAGGGACAGCGCAAGATATACGTCGTTGCCGAGGACGGAACCGAAAAGGAATACTCGGTGCCGCGCGGCGTTCACATCAACGTGCAGGAAGGCGAGCTGGTTCGCGCCGGAGAGCCGCTGATGGATGGCCCGCTCAACCCGCACGACATTCTTGCAGTTCTGGGCGAGAAACAATTGCAGAAGTACCTGGTAGACGAAATTCAGGAAGTCTACCGCTTGCAGGGCGTCACGATTAACGACAAGCACATTGAAGTGATCGTGCGTCAGATGATGCGCTGGGTGAAAGTGGAAGACGTCGGCGATACGGCGTTCCTGCTGGAGCAGCAGGTCGACAAGTTCCGCTTCCGCGAGGAGAACGAACGGGCGATTGCGAACGGCGGCAAGCCAGCAACCGGACGTCCGCTGCTTCTTGGAATCACGAAGGCTTCGCTTTCGACCGATTCCTTCATCTCCGCCGCGTCGTTCCAGGAGACGACGCGCGTTCTGACCGAAGCCGCGATTCAGGGGGCAGTCGACCACCTGCGAGGACTGAAGGAGAACGTGATTGTGGGGCGGCTCATTCCGGCTGGTACGGGAATGGAACACTACCGCAACGTCAAGCTCTCGCAAGAGCTGGAAGAGGCTGCAGCCAAGGTCCAGGAAGAAGTTTCGGCAGCGTACGAAGAAGCCGAACGGGCGCTGGAAATGATGCGGCACGAAGGCGAAACGGAAGAGCTCGCCGCCGAGTAAGGCAGCTTGAGGGCAGAGGGTCATTCCTCTGCCCTTTCGCTCCTTATTTTCTTGACCCATGGCAGGCCCATCCCAGCCAGAGCAAGCCGGATCCGAAATCGAGAGCCGAACTGACTCGCAACCTTCTGGACGCGAGTTGCACCTAGTGATTCTTCACTTCCTCAACCAATTTAGAAGAGCAGTATGGCGGGCGTTTCAGCATGACGCGTTCGCCATGGCCAAGGCGTCGGCCTACTCGCTGATTTTCACTTTTTTCCCCGCGTTGATGGTGATTGGCTCCGTCCTCGCATCCTCGCGGAGGATGGAGGTTTATCTCCGAGAGATTGCGTACGCGGTAGGCAAGGCATTACCCGCTGGTTCTGCAACGGCACTTGTCTATCTCCGTGGAGCGCATCGTCCGGTGGGATTGGTGATCAGTACATCGGCGCTAACCTTGTGGACCGCGTCCGGCGTCATCGTTTCATGGATGGAAGCTTTTCGGCGTGCCTATGAGCTGCCGAAAGTTTGGGGTTTGCTCAAGGAACGGCTAATTGCGTTTGCGCTGGTGATTCTAGCGGGGATTCCGATGACGTTCGCTACCATTCTGGTCGCGTTCGGCAGCCGCATTGAAACTCGAATCCTCTTCTACACTGATCGCGAGTTTGGCCCTTATATCTTGCTGCTGTGGATGGCCACGCGCTGGCTCATCGCCATTCTGACCAGCATCGCCGTAATCGCTCTCATCTATCACAATGCCGTTCCACGAACGCAACCGTGGCACACCGTTCTGCCCGGCTCCGTTCTTGCGACCGCGATGTGGTTTGCCACTACTGCCGGTTTCAGCTGGTACCTGCAGCGGTACGCAGACTACAGCGTGATTTACGGTTCCCTGGCCGCCGGCATTGCGTTGCTAGTATGGATGTACTTGATTTCGCTGATTATTTTGGTGGGAGCGGAATTTAACGCGATGTTGTTTCCGCGGGCGTTGAAGAATGGGATTGCAGCACGTTCTGTTGCTTGATTCTAGGAGGAAGTTTGGCAAGTTCGGTTGGCGCCAGTCACGAGGAAACACGCTATCGGCGGAAGGCGAAGATTATTTGCACGATTGGGCCGGCCTGCGGCAGCGAGGAACTGGTGCGGGATTTGCTGCGCTGTGGCATGGATGTGGCACGGTTGAATTTTTCGCATGGGACGCAGGAGGATCATCAGCAGCGGATTGCCATGCTGCGGCGGGTGGCGGCGGAGCAGGGGCGGACGATTTGTATTCTGCAAGACTTGCAGGGGCCGAAGATTCGTACGGGAAAGCTGGAGGGGCGCAAGGCGATTTTGCTGGAGGCTGGGAAGCAGATTCGGATTACGCCCCGTGAGATTGCTGGGACGCCGGAGTTGGTGTCGACCACTTTTCAGACACTGGCTCGTGATGTTGAGATTGGTGGGCGAATTCTGTTTTCCGACGGGCGGATTGAGTTGAGGGTGGCGGCGATTGACGGTTCGGATGTTGTTTGCGAGATCATTAATGGCGGCAAGCTGGCGGAGCATCAGGGGATTAATCTTCCTGGGGCCGTGTTGAGCGTTCCGGCGCTGACTGAGAAGGACGAGGAAGATCTGGCGTTTGGTTTGCAGAACGACGTGGATATGGTGGCGGTTTCGTTTGTGCGACGAGCTTCCGATGTTCACTACGTCAAGAATCTGATTAAGGAGTCGGGAAGGAACGTTCCCGTTATCGCCAAGCTGGAGAAGCCGCAGGCGATTGAGAATCTGGAAGAGATTCTGGAAGCGGCTGCTGGCGTGATGGTGGCGCGCGGAGACTTGGGCGTGGAGCTTCCAGCTGAGAAGGTACCGGTGATTCAGAAGCACATCATTGCGCGTGCAGCCGAGTGGCGCAAGCCGGTGATCATTGCCACGCAGATGCTGGAATCGATGATTGAAAATCCGCGGCCGACGCGGGCGGAGGCGAGCGACGTGGCCAATGCGGTCTTTGACGGCACGGATGCGGTGATGCTGTCGGGGGAGACGGCGAGCGGGAAGTATCCGCGCGAGGCTGTCAACATGATGTCGCGGATTGTTCTCGAGGCCGAAGCGAGTATGGCGGAGAATCGCGAGCAACGCCGGACGCGGCGTCGCCGCGGGCCAGACAAGAGCTCCATCTCGGAGACGATTTGCGATTCTATTGCGCATGCGGCGGAAGATCTGGATATGGGTGCCATTGCTGTGTTCACGCAGTCGGGGCACACCGCCAAACTTGTATCGAAGTACCGGCCAAAATGTCCTATCTTTGCCTTTGCGCGTTCGGCGACAGTCTGTCATTGGATGAATTTGCTCTGGGGTGTGTATCCGATGATGGCGGGGTCATCGAATTCTGGCGAGAGCATGGTGGCTGAAGCGGAGAGTGTCTTGCTGCATGGCGGACGCGTGCGCATTGGTGAAGTGATTGGCGTGGTGGCGGGGACGCAGATGGCGTCAGGTTCAACGGATTTCATGAGGCTGCATGTAGTGCAGGCGCCGGTGAAGCCGGAGTTTGGGCACTGATCTTAACTTCTAAGTTTCTATGGCAGAGATTTTTTCTATCGCAATTTTCGAGCCCGTGGAAGGCCACGAGGCCGACGCACTTGTGACTTTGCGGGAACTGCGTACGGCTCTGACCGCCAAGGGCTACAGCCGCGATTCCGTTCATCGGCAGGCTTCGCCGCCACAGCACTATGTGTTGCTCCGGCATTGGCGGTCGGAGGAGGACCGGCGGGCGGCGCTGGAGGATCCTGAGCTGCAGAAGATTTGGGCCGTGCTGGGGAATCAGATTTCGATTGTTAGTGTGTATGAGACGTTGGAGCCTGTCGCGTAAGCAGCGATGATGGTGCGATCATGAGCAAAGAATTTGAAACCCGCACGGGCGGGGACGCCCGTGCCTCCATCGAACCTTTCTCGATCGAATCTTCCTCGATCGAACTTTCCTCGAGCGAGCCTTTTGTGGATCGGTCGGTTGATCCGAATGTTGTGGGTTTCCTGCATCGGCCTGCCTCTGCTGTGAAGGATGCGTTAGTTCTTACCCACGGAGCGGGGTCGAACTGCCGGACGCAGCTTTTGGTTGAACTCGCTGAGGCCTTTGCTAGGGCTGGTATGTTGGTTCTGCGCTGCGACTTGCCTTACCGCCAGAATTCGCCGAGTGGTCCGCCTCGGCCTGGTAACGCGGAGCGGGATCAGGAAGGGCTGCGTAATGCGGTCCTTGCCATGCGCGATCTCGCGCATGGCCGGATCTTTCTTGGCGGCCATTCTTATGGTGGACGCCAGTCGAGCATGTTGACCGCTGCCACGCCTGATTTAGTGGACGGGCTATTGCTGCTGTCTTATCCGCTACACCCTCCGCGCAAGGCGCAGCAGTTGCGCACGCAGCATTTTTCGCAACTGCGGACGCCTGTGTTGTTCGTGCATGGAACCCGTGATCCGTTTGGTTCCGAGGAGGAACTGACCGAGGCTGTGCGGTTGATTCCTGCACAAACGAGTCTTCTGTTTCTTGCTGGCGCGGGGCATGACTTGAAGGTGGGAAAGAGTGCGGAGCTGGCCCTCTCTGCTAAATTGCTGGAGCGCTTCCGGCGCTTCTTTTCGGGAGCGTGAGGGATGCCGCTTGCGTTCTAGAGCGGAGGGCTTCCGGGATATGCCGACTTCTCCACTTTCCCTAGTTTACCCACTTCGAGCCTGAGCCTGAGTCGCCGTTTGGCTTGCGCGGACCATTGTCGTCTGGGGGGATGTAGTTGCCCTTGTCGTCGAAGCGCGGCATTTCGCTCTCGGATTTCCGCATATAGACTTCGAACTTCTTCGCGGCTTGGCGGCGTTTCCAGCGATGCCAGGCGTTATGGGCGCCGAAATAGGCTTCTGAGGCTTCAAAAGCGAGGCCGCGGCGAGGAACAAACTTGGCCCACAGGAATCCACAAAGTAGGCCCCCCACGTGGGCGACGTTAGCGACATTATCCGCCGCTTGAATGGTGGCAACGAACACGCCGAACGCGATGATGGCGACCAGGTACTTTACTTTGAGGCGGACCGGGATTACGAAGAATAGCGGCATCATGAATTCACGGTCGCCGTCGAGAACGGCGAGCGCCATCAGTAAGCCCATGGTGCCGCCGGATGCGCCCATGACTACGTTATTGGGATCGGTTCTGAATAAGTGCAGGTAAGCGGCCAGGATAGTGGTTACCGCTGCGCCGACGACAGAAAGAAAATAGAGTTCCAGGAAACGCTGTTTGCCCCATTCCATTTCTTCGAGCGAACCGACCATCCAGAGGGTCAGCATGTTGCCGAGCAGGTGGAGCAGAGTCTGGTGAACGAAAGAGTACGTAACTAACTGCCAGATGAAGCCATGGCCGATGACGCCAGCGGGCACGAGCGAGGCATAAATCTCAAAGTACTCTTTGAGTTTCGGAGCATAGGCACCCAGCAAGACCTGTACGAAGAACACCGCCGCGCAGGCCAGCACCAGGCGGCGAACCCAGCCTTGAAACGGCGGTAGGGCGAACGGGATGGTTCCTCTGCGCATAGGTAACCGAGAACCTAACGCTCCGGTTGCGGCACGACTGCGAGGCTTCTGTGCCCGGCCGGATCCACGGATCGAACTGCGAAAATCACGTTATCCTTCGATATTTTGAGCGTAGCATGAGTCTCGTTGCCGGCGGGGTCCCAATGGTCCCATGTTGGGCTGGTTGTTTCTCGCCATAGCACCTCGTAAGCGGCGGCGCGGGGCACGGCTTCCCAGGTCAGAGTGGAATCGTTCTGCAACTCCTTCGCCTGAAGGCGGACTTTGCCCGGAGGAGCAGGTGCGGAGGCCAGCGATGCGAGGGCAGCCGCGTTCAAGCGAGCGACTTTTGCCACATAGTCACAATCGACAAATTTTGCCAAGTCGCCATATTCGATCCCATTCTCCGTTCGCACATTCTGGTGCTGATGGTTGTAGTTTTCGCGATACTCCGTGAAACGTATCCCGGCAAAGCCTTGCCTATTGAAAGCGCTGTGGTCACCGCCGCGCAGATAGCGATCGAGCCGGAAGACCAGCGTGGGCTTCAGTTCGGTGCCGAAGGCGCTGGCTGTCTCGGCAACGTAGCGGGCGATTTGCCGGGAAGGTGAATCGCTCTCCCCGCCGAGGCCGCGAATGAGACGGACGTCATCGTCACTGGCCGAAAGCGGTATGCCTTCCGAGAACACGCGCACCGTATCCGGGCTTCGACCTTCGCTGCGGTCACCGCCTACAATGTCATTGTTGAGCACGGCCTCGAGCTGCCAGCCTTGTTCTTTGGCCATTTTGGCAAAGTGGCTGCTGCCGTAAAGGCCCTGCTCTTCGCCCGCGACGGTCAGAAAAATAATGGTCGCTGGAAACTTCAAGCGGCTGAGGACGCGGGCGCACTCCAGGCTAACTGCGGTTCCGCTGGCGTCATCGTTGGCTCCCGGAGCCGCGCCGTTGGCGTCGTCGTTGTCGCTATTTCTGGAGTCGTAGTGGCCTGTTACCAGGACGATGCGTTTGGCTTCTTCTGCGTCTCTGCCTCGCAGAACAGCGTAGACGTTCACGATCTCAGTCGGCTTGGGAACGCGGTCTCCGGCGGGTTCCGTGAAGGCGTCGGTCTTGACTTCCAAGCAGCCCCCGCAGGCTTGCGAATAGCGTTCGAACTCACCGCGGATCCAGTCCCGCGCAGCTACGATCCCCTGGCCGCTTGGAGTACCGGCAGGCGGCGCGCCAGAAGACAGCGTCGAACGCGTGTGAAAGCTCACCAGCTTTTCAATGGTGGCCTGTACGCGAGCCGGTGAAACATCGGCCAGGACGGCTGCTATGGCGGGATCACGACCTTCCTTAGCGGCAGGGGTCTTGCCGTAAACAGGAATTCCAAACATACAGAACAGTGCCCAAGCGGCCCAGGGGGAGAAAGCCAGCGTCAAACGTTGCATAAGGGTCAAGAATAAGCCGCGCATCGTGAGGGTGCAAATCTGCATCTAGGCCTTGACGAGTCTCGGAGGAAGCCTCTAGAAATTAAGAGTAGACTTTTCCGAGGGAAGGGAGAGACGTATGGTTTCGTGTCCAGAGTGCGATAGCAACCTTGATGTGGACGCCGACGAAATCGACGAGGGCGAGGTCGTATCTTGTGTGGAGTGTGGCACCGACTTTGAAGTGGTCACCGCCAGTCCCCTTGAGCTGAAGGCGGTTGGGGAAGGGTACGAAGAGGACGAAGACGAAGAGCCCACGGAAGAGGACGAGAACGGCGATTACTAGCCAGCTTCGCGTCCAGAGCCTTGCGGGGAACCGGTTGCTGTTGTCATTACGGGTCTCATCGCGGGTCTTATCCTGGCGGGGCTGGTTCTGGCAGGGCTGGCTGGTTCTAGGTGCGGTCTTCGCTCTGTCTTGCGGCAGTGGGATCGCCGTTTCCCAGGAAACCGACAAGAAGCCTGCCGGGACTTCCCGTCGCGACCTTGCCCCCTACGCGGTGATTTTCTGTACAGTGTGGGATCCGGACAGCCATCCTGTTTACGGCGTCCACATCCAACTGCGCCGCGTCGGCGAGAAGAAATATCGCTGGGAGGCCTATTCCGACCACCGGGGCGAACTCGCCTTTCGGGTGCCTCCCGGGAAGGTGGATTACGAGTTGGCGGCTGATCCAAAGTCACTTAAAGCATTGAAAGGCAAGGGTTTAATTAATCGTGAGCCGGTCAAGGTCCACGTGGAATATGATGAACAGGTCGATACAGGACTGCATCTAACCAATTAGCAGGGTTGCATGCCTCGGGAGGTTATCTTGAAGAAAACTTTGGCGGTTGCAGCGATCTTTGCTATGTCTCTGGCGATGTTGGTGGAGTCCGCCGTCGCGGGTCCGCCGTACAAAGACAAAGAACCGCAGTCGAAGGTTCTCTTGGGCAAGATTCTCGATGTCGGCGACAATCCGCTGGCTGGCGCCGTGGTGTACCTGACGAACACGCGCACACGAGCAGTTAAGACCTACATTGCCGGCAAGGACGGAGATTACCGCTTTCCGGGGTTGACCGAAAATACGGACTACGAGGTTTACGCGCAGTATCAGGGCCACAAGAGCGAGACGAAGAGCGTGAGCCAGTTTGATTCCCGAGCTACTGTCAGCGTCAATTTAAAGATTGACGCGAAATAAGTTTGGGTGAGTTTCGGAATGAAGAAAAGGGCGGTCCAGATTCTGGACGGCCCTTTTGAATTGGTATGCGATCACCTGCGCCGTCGGTCCTAGCGGGGCGCAGCCCATTATTGCTTAAAGAACCTGCAGATCTCTCCCGTTGGTCGAGATGACAAGCTTCTTTTCCAAGCCTCTTAAGACGTCGAAATGCTTCTCAAGTCCGTAAGGCTCTGGCCAGCCTTCTCCAACAGGTCCGTCCACGTCGGTCGGGATGACAAGCCTTCTGGGAGTTTGCCTTTTTGGTGCGCCTTAGTTCTGTTCGCTTCCGGCGCGCTTCCAAGAGATGAGATCGCCGATCGTCGATCCCGAACTCGAAGTACTGGCGGCTGGTTGTTTGTAGGCTTCCACTTCCGCGCGGGAGGCTTCCTCGCCTACGGCGCGAATGCTGAGGCCGATTTTCTTTTCTTCCGGGTTCATCTTCACGATCTTGAAGTCGAATTCCTGGCCCGGCTCAAATTTAATTGGCGTGCCCTTGTCGTCGGCGGCCTCAGAGTTATGGCAGAGGCCTTCGATGCCTTCGGCGATGTCGATGAAGGCTCCAAATGCTGCTACCCGGACGACCTTTCCGTGCATGACGTCGCCGATCTTGTGGTCCCGGAAGAAGGTCTCCCAAGCGTCGGGTTGGAGCTGCTTCACACCCAACGACAGGCGGCGTTTATCGGGCTCGATGGCCAGAATGACAGCTTTTACGCGGTCGCCCTTCTTGAGAATTTCGGAGGGATGCTTCACGCGCTTGGTCCAGCTTAGGTTGCTGACGTGGACCAGGCCGTCGATGCCTTCTTCGATTTCGATGAAGACTCCGAAGTCGGTCATGTTGCGGACGCGGCCTTCGACGGTGGCTCCCACGGGATATTTGTCGTGCAGCGAATCCCAAGGATTGGACTGGAGTTGACGCATACCCAAGGAGATGCGGCGTTCGGTGGGGTGCACGCTGATGATGATGCACTCGACCGTGTCGCCGACGTTGACGAGCTTCGACGGATGCTTCATGCGCTTCGACCAGGTCATTTCGCTGACGTGGACCAGTCCTTCAATGCCTTGCTCCAGTTCGATAAATGCGCCGTAGTCGGTGACGCTGATGACGCGGCCGCTGACGTGCGCTCCGACAGGGTATCGCTGTTCGGCATCGAGCCAGGGGTCAGGCGTGAGCTGCTTGAAGCCCAGCGAAACCCGTGGCTTTTCCTTGTCGAACTTTAGGACCTTGACTTGGATGTGATCGCCGACGTGGACTAGGTCCTTGGGGTGCGTTAGGCGGCCCCAAGACATGTCGGTGATGTGCAACAGACCATCGAGGCCGCCGAGGTCAACGAACGCCCCGTACTCGGTCAGGTTCTTGACTGTGCCAGTGAGAATCGATCCTTCTTCGAGGTGCGACAGCGTTTCGGTGCGCTTGGCGTTGACTTCTTCTTCGAGGAGCTGCTTGCGCGAGACTACGATGTTGCCGCGCTTCTTGTTGAGCTTGATGATGGCGACGTCGAACGTTTGGCCCTTGAGGGCGTCGAGGTTGTGGACTGGTCGAACATCGACTTGCGAACCGGGCAGGAACGCGCGGGCTCCATTGATGTCAACCGTCACGCCACCCTTGATGCGGTCAATTACGATACCAGCGATGGGCTTCTTCTCGTTGTAGGCCTTCTCGATGTCGTCCCACGCGTGGAGGCGTTGAGCCTTCTGGTAGGAGAGGCCGATGGCGCCATCGGCGCTGACGCTGCGGTCGACCATGACCGGGATTTCGTCGCCAGGTTTGAACTTGATCGTGCCGGTGTGATCCTGAACTTCTGCGATCGGAACGACGCCCTCGGACTTGGCGCCGAAATCTACGACCACGTGGGTCGCAGTGATCTTGACCACAGTGCCCTTGATGAGGCGGTCGGCGGTACTCTCCTCGGGCTCGGCCGCGGCTTGGTTCTCGTAGTTCTCGAGGGCGGTGGCGAAGTCTTCGGCGGCGGCCTCTTCGTGGGCCTGGAGCTCGACAGCGGAGCGCGGAGCGGCTGCCTTTACCTCGGGCTGGGTTTCCGTTGGCCTAACGCTCGGAGAGTCACTATGAGCGTGCGCAGGAGCGGCGGCCTCGCTAAGTTGCTCGGGAGCTGGCTCGGCGTGCGAGGCTTCGGGTTCGGCGATGTTGGTTGAGCTTGATCCCTCGGGAGCGGTGAGGGTGGCGGTGGCTTCGGAGTGGCTGGTTTCGTTGTCGAGCAAGGTCATGAAAGTCTCGGTGATGCCGCACGTGTGCGCGGGGCGAATTAAAGACGGGTTACTCCAGAGGGGTGCTGCCGTGAGTCTTGAGTTTGGATCAGGACAAAACTGCGGCCGGACCTAACAAGGGGCTAGCCCGCGTTCTCAAAGGAACTCTCTCGACTATAGCAACCGCTTCCGAGCAGTGTCAAACCCTTGCTACGCTTGACGAAAGTATTAACACTCCTGACATTTTTGAGGGGCAGCCTGGGCCGGTTTGGGACTCTCTTGGGGAAAAGCCGGCCCATCTGCTACCCTGCCCGGCATGGACTACCTTTGGACCCCGTGGCGATATGCCTACGTCAAAGACGCTGATTCTGCACCTGGTTGCGTGTTCTGCCGGGTTCTTCAGGAGGGGGACGACAGGAAGAATTGGATTTTGCATCGCGGGACGGAGTGCTTTGTGATCCTCAATTCTTATCCCTATACCTCCGGCCACGTGATGGTGCTGCCCTACGCCCATTTGGACGAGTTGGGGAAGCTTTCGGCGGCAGCGGCGCACGAGATGATGGATTTATGCCAGAGAGTCGAGACTGCACTGCGGGAGGTCTACCGGCCGGATGGGGTGAATTTGGGCATGAATATTGGGAAGGCGGCGGGCGCTGGCGTGGCTGGGCACATTCACATGCACATGCTGCCGCGCTGGGTAGCAGACTCGAATTTCATGACCGTCGTGGGTGAAACCCGGGTGTTGCCGGAGACGCTGGAGCAGACTTGGGAGAAGTTGGAGGCGGCCTTGGGGTAGGATTTCTGTAGAGAGCTCCGTGAGTAGAGCACTCGCGTGAAGCAGGGTCTTTCGAATGCTGCGCTCTAGATGACAAAGCAAAGCATACTACGTGAAACCTTCCCCCAAAACCTGTTGCCTTAAATGATTGTGGTGCAGTTTGAAAGTTAGTAGCCCTAGCGTGTGGTCAATCGAACAGGTTGTAGGGCCGCTAGAGGCATGAAAGCATGGCGGGCATGAACAAAGGTATGTCAGCTCGGTGGATCGTATTTGCTCTTGCCGTTCCGATTAGCCTCTATGTAACTTTTTTCGGTACGGTCGCGATGGGATTTTGCCCTGGAATTCAATGTTGGCCACACACTTTCGGGTGGACGCTTCTAGCCCCTTGTTTGCTCCTCGCTATTTTGTCATTGCGTGTTATTGCAATCGTCGCGGTACTACTTCTTGTCGCACACGTTTATACCGAGGTTCGTATCTATGGGGCCAGACTGAGTGCGAACACGCTTTGGGGAACGGATATGGCATTGGATAAATGCTTCTGGATTGCGGTTTTTCTTCTGGTTGTTTCGACGTTCCTTTCTAAGAAGAGCGCGACCCAATATTGAGATTTCAGGCTGCGCTACTGCCCTGCTGGCATTACGGCAGAAGGCTGTAGACATCTACCTCGGTGCGAGTGCCAACGTAGACCGTGCCGTTGGCGACCGTAGGGACGCTGAACTTGACCGCATTTCCGGCCTGATCACCCGCGTTCTGGGAGCTGTTCCAGAGTTCAGTGCCCAGATTGGTTGCGTCATAGGCGTGTAGTATCGCCGGGCCCGAGCCAAAATTGCTGGGGACGCCGTACTGGCTGGCATCGATGACCCAGACAACTCCGCCAGAGGTCCCCTGCGACGACACCGAGGGCGTTGGCCCGGGGAATTGGTAGATGGCGCTGGACTGCGACGAAGGAGTCGCCGTGAACCTTCCGGTGCTGGAACTGAAGTCGAAAGCTGCGAGGCGACTGCCGGTTCCGCCGTAGTACATTCGATTTTGCCAAAATGCCGGAGTGCCCCAAATCGGGCTGACGAAGAAATTTTGTACCGAGTTGGTATCCGAGGTGCAAGCAATGCCGCAAAAACCCCCCATGAGATCCCGATCGAGGAGGTAGACCTGTCCCTGCTTCCCAGCACTTAACAGGAGATGCGCGGGCGAGGAGGACTGATCCGGCAGAACAATCACGCCGCTCGACCCGAGATCGGTGTCGTTCATGTTCAGAATGTTCTGGTTGAAGGGAGTGAACCAGTCCGACAGCGTGAGGCCAGATCCGAGTTTGAGCACCGTGTCGCCAAAGTCATTGTTGGGCGGAGAACCGGAGCTGCCATCGAACGTGCCGTTTCCGGTGGTGGCGTAGAGGTTGCCGGCGCTGTCAAAGGCAGGCGCGCCGCCTGCCATCCAGATGCCGGCCAAACAACCGTTCGGCGATGTGTTGTAGACGGAAACTCTGGCCAGCGTTGCCGCGTTATAGCCGATGAGCCAGCCGTGATAGGGCGTCTTGTCTTCGTGCGACGCCCACGCGAGATAAACCATTCCGTTGGAAAGGGAAAGGGCCGGTCTCTGGTGCTGGTTCCTTGGGTCAAAGGAAATCGTTCCGCTGGAAGGACAGAAACTTCCGTCGCCCGCTCCGGGTACCGAAGCGCTGATCGCTTTTGGCCCGGCAAACTTCTCATTGCCCGATACCAGATCCAGAGCGTGCAGTCGCTGATAGAACGTGCTTGTCAAATCCTCTGATTTACTAACGACGTAGAGCGTCGAAGTTGCCGGGTCGATGACCGGAGTACCGGTAACGCCGATTTCCGGTTGAATGTCCATGAATCCGTTGCCAACATCCGCCGTTGGAACAGGCGTTTCTCCCGCGGTTCCGCCGTGCGCGGTATCCAGCAATTTCGCTTGCCACAGCGACACGCAGGGGCCGATGTCGGCGTCGAAGGCGTAGACGCTGTCGTGTTGCGTGGCCACGAAGATGACGTTACGCACTGTGCCGTTCACGTTTAATGCAGGAACCCATAAAGGCTGTGTGTACGCGGCACCATCGACTGGGCAGGAAAATCGCTTGCCGAAGGTGACCGTGGTCACTGTGGCCGTGGTCAGGGCGAGTTCCTGGGTGTTGGCGCCGTCGCGCGCCAAGTCATTGTGATAGGTGAAGACGCCAGGGAGATCAGTTACGGCGATTTTCGCGGAATCGCTTTTGGTGCTGTCCACCGCGCTCGTGGCGAGAATTGTATGGATACCTGGAGTTGCGGGCGGGGTGTAGATTCCGGCCGGGGTGATGGTTCCCACGGTCGTGCTGCCGCCCACGGTTCCGTCTACGGCCCAAGTGATGGCGGTGCTTGCGCCGGTTACCGTGGCTGTGAACACTTGCGTCTGGGTACTGACGACTACGGAGGTCAGTCTTGGGCTCACCTTTACGCTGACAGCGCCTCCACCGCCGCCGTAGCTGCTGCCGCCGCATCCCGCTAGCCAGGCTGTAGCTAGCAGACAAGGGAGAATCGCCACGCAGGATCTGTTACGCATTCGAAACTCCGCCACTTTCACCCGTGTAGACTACGCTGTTTTCAGGAGTTCTTCCATCCCAGCTTCGTCGATGACGGTCACTCCCAGTTCGCGCGCTTTGTCCAGCTTTGAGCCTGCTTCTTCGCCTGCTACTACGTAATCCGTTTTCTTGCTGACAGATCCGGCAACTTTGCCGCCGGCGTCTTCGATGAGCTTCTTGGCTTCGTCGCGGGTGTGACGGGCCAGGGTGCCGGTGAGGACGAAAGTCTTGCCGGCGAGCTGGGTGCCGCGTTCTTTCTTCACGCCTTTCAGCGTGAGGCCTGCCTGGCGCAGGCGTTCTACCAATTCGCGATTCTTGGCTTCGCTGAAAAATTCGACAATACTCTGCGCAATGCGTGGGCCTACTTCGTTGACTTCCTGTAGTTGCTCCAGGCTTGCGTTCACGATTGCGTCCATAGAGCCGAAGTGCTCGGCAAGAAATTCGGCCGTTCGTTCGCCTACGAAACGAATGCCTAGTCCGAAGATCACGCGCTCCAGCGGAAGTCTTTTCGAGCCTTCGATTTCCTGCAATATGTTTTGCGCGGATTTTTCGCCCATGCGCTCCAGAGTCAGGAGTTTTTTCTCTGTGAGCGAATAAATGTCGGCGACGCTCTTCACCAGGCCGCGCTCCGTTAGTTGATTCACGGTGACATCGCCCATGCCCTCGATATTCATCACGCTGCGCGCGGCAAAATGCAGGATGCTTTCACGGAGTTTGGCGGGGCAATTGGCGTTGACGCAGCGATGGTCGGCTTCGCCTTCCGTGCGAACAATATGGCCACCGCATTCGGGACAAGACTTTGGCATTTGGAAAGTCTTTGTGCCGCGGGGGTGCTGCTTGTCTTCGACGACCTTGGTCACCTTTGGGATAACGTCGCCGCCGCGCTCTACTTCGACCCAGTCGCCGATTTTCACACCGAGACGGTCGATAAAGTCCATGTTGTGGAGGGTGGCCCGGCTTACCGTGGTGCCGCCGATGGCGACTGGCTTGAGCATTGCCGTGGGTGTGAGTTTCCCAGTGCGCCCTACGGTGACGAGGACGCCTTCTATTTGGGTGACACCGCCGCGCGCTGCGTACTTATAGGCAATCGCCCAGCGCGGGGCTTTTCCGGTGAAGCCGAGTTCGTTCTGGAGCGCGATGCGGTCGACTTTGATGACAATGCCGTCGATTTCATACGGCAGGCTGTCGCGCTTTTCCTCCCATTGCTGGATGAACTTCAAAGCCTCGTCGAGATTCTTTACCAGCCTGTGATTCGGATTGACTTTGAAACCCGCTGCCTGGAGGGCTGCTAGAGCCTTCGAATGGCGGTCGAAGTAGGTGCGCCCGTCTTTGAAGAGCTGGTAGGTGAAATAATCCAGCCGGCGCTGGGCGGTGATACTGGGCTCCAGTTGGCGTACGGTTCCTGCCGTTGCATTGCGCGGATTAGCGAAAGTCGCAAGGCCTTGTTCTTCGCGTCCTTCGTTCATTTTGCGGAACGCTGCCAGGGGCATGAGCAGCTCGCCTCTAACTTCGAAGCTCGATGGAAGCCCCGCCTTCTTTAGGGTTGCCGCATCCAGCTCCAGCGGCACCGAGCGCACGGTGCGCACGTTGAGCGTTACGTCTTCACCGGTTGAGCCGTCCCCGCGGGTGATGCCGCGTGCAAGGAAACCGTCTTCGTAGAGGACCGCCAGCGACATCCCGTCGAGCTTGAGTTCACAGACGTATTCCACGTCGGTGCGGCCGCTCAGTTCGTGTACTCGGCGTTCCCACTCGTGCAGTTCTTCTTCGCTGTAGGCGTTGTCCAGAGAGAGCATGGGCGAGGAGTGTGCTACTTTTACGAACCCTTCGCGCGGTTTACCGCCCACACGTTGCGTTGGCGACTGCGGCGTAACCAGCTCTGGGTGCTCCGCCTCGATCTTCTTCAGTTGATTGAGCAACTTGTCGTATTCCGCATCGCTGATCTCGGGATCGTCGAGCACGTAGTAGCGGTGCTCGTGGTAGCGAATCTTCTCGCGCAGAGCTTCCACGTCTTTTTCGAGGTCTGGTTTCCGTGTGGCCATCGCCAAGAATTATAGGAGAAGGTTGTGTAGCGTGGGCGCCCTCGCCCGCGAAGGGTTGGGCTATGCTGATAAACGTGTCCGGCCCGCACTTTATCCTGGAAACGCCGCGCCTTCGACTGCGCGAGTTCGTTCCTGAGGATGCGGACGCTCTTGCCTTGATCTTGACTGACGCCGAGACCATGCGTTACTACCCGGTTCTGTTCGATCAGGCTGGCGTGGAGGAGTGGATCGCACGCAGCCGCCGCCGCTACACGGTAAACGGGCACGGTCTTTGGGCCATGATTCTGAAATCGACAGGTGAATTGATTGGAGACTGCGGCGTGACGGTGCAGATCGTTGATGGCATCGACGAACTGGAAGTGGGGTACCACCTGCGTCGCGATCACTGGGGCCAGGGCTATGCCACCGAAGCGGCGCGGGCCTGCCGTGATTGGGCGTTTGCGAATCGGAATGCAGACTACGTTATTTCGCTTATTCGTCCGGAGAATTTGCCGTCGTGCCGCGTCGCTGAGCGTAATTCCATGAGCTTGTGGAAGGAAATCATCTGGCGCGACCTGCCGCACCGGGTTTACAGAGCGCGTCGACCGCAGGTCCCTGCTAAAATGTGATAATGGAATTCCAACGCGTTTTTCTAGCCTTGGCTGTGTGCGCTTTTGCAGTGTCTTGCCGTTCCCAAGATGCGATGGACAAAATTGCTGCGTCGCATATCGAGGGTAACGCTCCCAAGAGCGAGGTGTTCGACCGATACCTGAAACGCGACCTCAAGAGCTACTTCTGTGCGCAGGGCAAGGACTGCGTCATTGAATACGAGTTGCTGCGTGACAGCCCTACGCAGACAGGTATTGCTTACCCGAAGTACTACGTCTGGGTAAAGTGCTCAAAAAAGAACGCGACTACTTCGGAAGGTGCGGTCCGAGTGGCGGCGCGGGAACAAACAGAGTTTGATGTAACGGATTTTCTATCTCGTGAAGAGATACTGGCCTCGCCTTCTCGGGTGACGACCATCTTCCCGGCTGCCCTGGCCGACAAGATTGTTAAGAAAGCGCGGGACAAATAGTCGAGAGAAATAGGACGCGAGTTTCGTGCCTTCTCAGACCAAGTCCTCCACCCGTAATTGCACGTCCGCTTTTTTCCAGGCGTCCTGGAATTGTTTATCTACGAACTGTGCGTCGTAGTCTCTCTTCTGTGCCTTCAGGGCGGTGCTGAGCCCAAACAGGGAGCGCGGATTGCGAGGCATTCTGGCCAGATCGTCGCGGAAAACCTGTTCTGCTTCCGCGGCATTGCCGTTCATGAGCAGCGCAGCGCCCAGGGATTCCCGTTCAGGATACAGCCAATCCGGCGGTTCGTTATAGTTCAACGCATCTTGCACGGTAACAGCCTCACGTAGCATCGCGACGGCTGCCGGGAAGTCCTTTTTCAGCACAGCAATTTTCGCGCCAAGGGCATCGCGGGCGATGGTGAACACGTCTTTGGTTTTGTTGTTGATGGGCATGGCGAAAATCTCGTCCGGGGGCGTACTGGCTTGCTTCTCGCTGACGAGCTTGTATTCGGCTTCCGACTCGACGGCTTTGCCTTTGCCGGCAAGGGCCATGCCTCGGGCAAAATGCCAGAACCCCGTGGTCGTCTTCATGGCCGCGTCGGGCGCGGGCATGGCGAGAATTTCATCCCATTTCTGGAACCGTACGCGGACCATGATGGGCACGGTCATAAAGCCCTCGAGCGGGGGGATCTCCTTGACTGCTGGAGCGACGTGCGCCGCCAACTTGTCGGCGGCTTGCCACGAATCTGTGTAGCGTCCCTCCATCGCCGCTGCTGTGGCGATGAAATGCAGGTTGTGTGAGTAATACATCATCGAATACATGCCTCGCACACCGGTCGCGGCGATGTAGGCTTCATCTACTTTGGCGGCTGCGACGTTGGTTTGTTCGGCAGCGTCGAAGTCGCCGGTGCGGATGTAGGTGTGCGCGGGCATGTGAACGAGATGGCCCGCTCCCGGCGCTAGCGCCGCCAGCCGGTTGGCCGATGGCAAGGCGCGTTCGGGATGGTTGGAAGCTTCCACGGCATGGATGTAGTAGTGGTTCGCGCCGACGTGGTCGGGATCACGCTTCATCACCGATTCCAAACTCGCAACGATCTCATCTGTGCCCGTTTCGGCCGTGCCGTCGTGACGCCACAATTGCCATGGGCGCAGGTTCATGCCGGATTCGGCGAAGAGAGTGGCGGCGTCCAGGTCGTCGGGGTTGTGCTTGACCAGTTCCCGCATCGCGTCGTGGTAAGCTTCCGCGGCCTTCTTCAGGTCCGACTTGGGGTCAGCTGGGAAGCGTAGCGCCATGGCGGCAACGTATTCGCGCTCGCTTGGGGTCGCATTCGTTGAGAGGCCCTGCGCTTTCGCGATGGCTTCGTGGGCTTGCTTGAAGCGGTCTTCGCTGGCTGGGTCGTTGTAGTTCGGACCGACGGCCTCGGCGATCCCCCAATATGCCATCGCGAGCTGGGGGTCCAGATCGGCTGCGCGCTGGAACGAACGGGCGGCTTCATCGTGGTTGAAGGCGTAGATGTAGCGCAGTCCCTGATCAAAGAACTGTTGCGCTTGCCCGTTCTTCGTGGAAACCGGATGATGTTGCTCGCCAATGCCGCTCACGAGTGTTGCCGGCTTTGCGGTGGCGGCCATGTTGTCCGACTGCGCGAAGACGGTTGCAGACAACGAGATCGCGAAAAGACCGCATAGGAATCTCTTCATAGATGTTCTCCTACCCCGGACGACTGCGCACAGGCGCTCGCCCATGTGGCAGCATGGCGCCTACGCCTGCTGGCGTTGAGCACCTCAAACGCCCCGAGTGTAGTCTCCTGAGCGTGCTCGCGGCAACCTAAGAACGCTGCGGGAGGCTCGCGGGAGATACCATAGCAACCACCCACTCATGCGCTGCGCGATGCTTTTCTACAATCCGCATTCCGGTCAACGGCGCGGCGATCCGCGTGCGGTTGTGGAGCGGGTGGCTGGAGTTCTTGGCGATGCCGGAGTGGAGGCGTCGATTGTTGAGACGCTTTCGTCTGCCGAAGCCGGCCAGCAGGCTAGGGACGCGGTGGCGCAGGGTTGTGACACGATCTTTGCCTGTGGCGGGGACGGGACGATTCAGGATCTGGCGCAGGGGCTCGTCGGGAGCAATGCGGCGCTGGCGGTAATCCCTCTCGGCACGGCGAATGTACTGGCGCACGATCTCGGAATCCCTGGCGATGCTGAGGCGGCGGCGCGGATGGCACTGCGGGCCGTTCCCGTTCGCATTAGCGTGGGAAGGGCGGACTGCCAGAGTGGTGACGGAATACTCGGAAGCCGATACTTTCTCAGCGTCGCCGGCGCCGGGTTCGATGGCCGCTTATTTCAGCAGCTCGTTTCCGGCGACAAGCGAAGGTTTGGGATTGTCGTTTATTTCGCGACGGCGTTGTGGGTTTGGCTCGCCCACCGGATGGAATGGTTTTCAGCGGAAGTTTCTTCGTCCGACGCCAAGCAGCGGCAGCCTGTTACTCAGGTTCTGGCGGTGCGTTTGCACGATTTCGGAAACCTGCTACGAGATCTGGCTCCGGGCGCGTCGCTGCTTCACGAAGATCTTCGGGTTGTGCTGTTCAAGACTTCGAGCCGATGGAGCTATCTGCTGTACGTTGTGCGGGGCATCCTAGGTGTTGAGTGGGCGATACCGGGGATCGAACTCTGCGATGCGAGCCGCGTTCGGCTGACTCCTGTTGGTGCCGAACCTGTCTACCTTGAAGCCGACGGCGAACTTCTGGGACAACTGCCCGCTGAAATCACACTCGTTCCAAACGCCCTTATCCTCCTCGTTCCCGAAGACTTCGCATCCCGCCGAGCGCATTGAGAGCCGGGAAACCGGCAGGCGATGGCGCCTGCCCCTCCATAGGGGTAGGTAACGCTGAACGATTGCTCGTAGTATCATCGCCTGACATCAAGGCAAATTCCCGCGGGAGAGCACCGCTTCTTGGAACCCATCACGCACCTGCTTTTCGGCGCCAACCTGGGCCGCGCTGGATTGAATCGCAAGACCGCCTATGCCACGCTAACCCTTACGCTTGCAGCCGAGGCGCCGGATCTCGATGTTGTTGGGCGATTCCGCGGGGCGGCTTTTGGGTTCGAGCACCATCGTGGATTTACGCATTCGTTTGTGGGCGGAGTTTTCGTAGCTGCGTTCGTCGTGGCATTTGTTTATGTCCTGCACAGGCTGCGACGGCGCCCGCGTGTGGTTGACCTTCCTCCTCCGCGCTGGGGTTTGTTGCTCGTATACGCATATGTGGCGTGCCTCAGCCACATCTTGCTCGATTTCACGAACAATTATGGGGTGCGTCCGTTGTGGCCGTTCTCCGGGCGATGGTATTCGTGGGACATCGTGTTTATTGTCGAGCCGGTCTTGTGGGTGCTGCTTGTCGGCGGGCTGGTTGCGCCTGTGCTGACCTCTTTGATCAATGAAGAAATTGGCGCGCGTGAAAAGGGCTTCCGTGGCAAAGTGGCTGCGCGAGTTGCTCTGGTGGGAGTGCTGCTGACGTGGGGTGTTCGTGACTACGAACACCGGCGGGCCGTTGCGGCGCTGGAATCGCGTCTTTATCAGGATGAAACGCCGCTGCGGGTTTCGGCGTATCCGCACATGGGCAATCCTTTGAGCTGGTATGGGGTGGTGGAGACGGCGAAATTCTATGCCACTATGAACGTGGATTCCGCGATTCCGGAAGTTGATCCGGAAAACAATCTACATATTTACTACCCGCCCGCGCCTTCGCCTGCTGCTTCAGCGGCGCGCAAAACTCCGTTGGGAAGCTTCTTTTTCGATTGGGCGCGGTATCCCCTCACGGAGACCGAGACTCTACCCGATCCGGCGGGTTTCCGGGTTCGCTTGTTCGATTTGCGTTTTGGCGATCCGCAGTTGGGGCAGATGATTACGAAAATGGGCGGGAGGCGACCGCTGACGTTCGAGGTCGATCTTGATTCGCAACTGCGGGAAGTTTCGGCGAGGCCGTGAGTTAGTTGGAAGGGGCTTTCGGGTTCTCGAAGAATTCGCCGCTTGACGCGCACCGACGGCCTTGAAAGAATCCAAGAGTTCTCCTCACGAGGTTCCGGAAGAGGTTCTAAATGTTGCCCTATATTTTCGTCGTCCTGGCCCTCGGCCTGCGATTTGTTTCCAAGCCCATTGCTTTTACCTCGGTCAGCGCTGCGCTTTTGTTTTTTGGGGCGCGCGCTTCCCGCAAGAACGCTTGGATCGCGTGGGTGCTGTGCGCCGCTACTGATGTCGTTCTGACGACCGTCGTTTACAGCTACCCGCTCACCTGGGATCAGTTTGTTACTTGGGCGTGGTACGCGGCAGCGCTGGTCCTAGGCATGTTGCTGCGGAATACGAATAGCCCGATCCGCATTGGGGCTACGTCGCTGCTTTCGTCAATTATCTTCTTTGTTGTCAGCAACTTCGCAGTCTGGGCTTCTTACCGGACGCTGTACGCGGCGACCCTCCAGGGCCTGATCAACTGCTACGCAGCGGCGGTGCCTTTCTTTCGCCACACCTTGGCGGCTGACCTGGTGTATACAGCGATCTTCTTCGGTGTCCCCCTGCTGCTGCACGGGACCGCTTGGGATGTCCCTACGCCCGCTCGAGAAGGGGCCAGGAAGGGGCACGCGGCTCGCTAGAGCTGCGGGTCGGCCCCCCCCGCGCACAAGTTTTCCCTTCTCTCGCCAGGAGAGCCCCTTAGTTCGCTTCCCGAGCAGGTAGATCGCCGCCGGGGGGGGCGCCGCGTCTCATTGTGAGACCGAGGACTCTTTCGCCTTGACGGAGGGCTTTCGGCGGCTCCGCCACAGCCATAAGCCACCTGCCACCGCCGCCGCCAGGGCGATCCACCAGAAATGGTGGCCGAAGAACGCCCCGAACCAGTGCACGAACTGTGGCCCGAACTTGATGGTCAGGAACGACACAGCGAGAAACCTCAGGCAGCGTCCACAAAAGATGGCCAGCAGAAATTTTCCGATGGGCATTTCAAAAGCAGCGGCTGCGAACTCGAAGAGCTTGAACGGAGTTGGCGGCGGCATCATGGCGGGAATCATGAGCGTGAGGAACTGGTGCTTGGCGAACGCGGCTTCAATTCTTAGCAGCCGTTCGGGCGACATGCGCTTGCGTAGCAGAACGGCTCCGCCCTTCAATCCAATCCAGTAGACGACCAAACTGCCCAACGTTGAACCTGCGGACGCCATGATCACGTAGAGCAGGAAGCGCAGCGGGTTGGCATAGACGTACCCAGCGACAACGACGTCGACGGGCAGCCCGATGAAGGCGCTGTCGAGCAGGCCAGCCAGAAATACACCCCAGATTCCGAGCGGCTTCATGAGCGCCCAGAGAAAGGCTGTGTACTTGGGGAGGATGGTTTTGAGGGATTTCACGTCGATCTAGTTTACAGATACTCAGTGTTCTGTTTGGCCGCGTAGCAGATTGAGGGCGTGGGGGATGAGCTCGATGATGGCCGAAAGCGATTCGACCGCGCCCTTCGGGCTGCCGGGGAGATTGACGATGAGCGAGGTGCCGCGTGTTCCGCAAACGGCTCGGCTCAGGACGGCAAAAGGAGTTTTCTTTACACCTTCAAAGCGCATCACGTCGGAGAGGCCTTCGACGATCCGATCACAGATGGCGCGGGTGGCTTCGGGGGTGACATCGCGAGGACTAAGCCCGGTACCGCCGGTGCTTACTACCAGGCGCGCCACCCCGGATAAACGGATGAGGGCTGCTTGAATGTCCGGCAGCTCGTCTGCGACCACGGCCGTTTCAATTACCTGATAGCAGTTCTGCATCAGCAAGGAAGCTAATGCGGGTCCTGAAGCATCCTGGCGCAAGCCGCGGGCGGTGGAATCACTGACTGTGAGGATAGCAGCGGTAAGGAGGTCAGCTGTCGAGGAGGACATCTTCCCCCTCTTGTGTCCCTTCTCCGTCGCGGCGGGATTCATCCAGAATGCGGAGGCCCTCCATCATGAGGCCCTGGGTGGAGCGAGTGATGGTCTGCTCCGAACTGCGGGCTTCGAAGTCGATCTGGAAGTTGCCTTTTTCCCAAGTCAGAACCTTGAAAACGGCCTCGTCGCCCTTCATAGCGCCATACGTCGCATGATTGATCTGTCCGTCCGTGAAGTACACGTCGCAGCGATCTCTGTCGTTGGTGAGTTTGAGCAGACCGCTTTTGCGGCCCATTTCGAGGGACTGCATCAGGTCGATGACGTTCATCTGGGCGAGGTTGCCGCGCAGGCCGCCGCCGTCCTGCGGCGCGGCGCGAGCCATTTTTTCGAGGGCGATCTTGTCGATGACGCGCTTGATGCGCTGTGTGGCTTCGCGGAGGTAGAACGGCTTTTCGATGAATTCGTCCACCTGGCGTTCCAAATTCAAGCGCTCAGCGATGTCTGCTTTGGTGGCGAGTAGGATTACGGCAATGTTCATGGTGGCGGGGCGGGCTCGGAGCTTTTCCACCAACTGGCGGCCATCCATGCCGGTCATGCGGTAGTCGCTGATCAGGATGTCGGGTGGGCTGTCGACGGCCTTGAGCAATGCATCGGGAGCGTCGGTGGCCGTGGTGATGTGCGCGAGCTGGGCGAGCGCTTGCTTCAGCATCCCCAGGATCATGGGGTTGTCATCGACCAGGAGCACTGTGACGTTGTGCGGCATTAGTTCTTCTTGGCAGCTCGCCGGTAGTCGCCGCTTTTGCCGCCGGTCTTCGAAGTCAGAAATACGTCGCGAATCTCAATTCCCTTGTCGAGGGCTTTGCACATGTCGTAGACGGTGAGGGCGGCGACGCTGGCGGCGACCAGTGCTTCCATCTCGACGCCGGTTTCGGCGCGCGTGGAGGCATGGGAGGCGATGCCGACGCCATTTTCGCACACGGTGATATCGACGGCAATGTGCGATAGCGCGACCGGGTGGCACATCGGGATCAGCTCGGAAGTCTTCTTGGCGGCCATGATTCCGGCGAGGCGGGCGACTTCGAGCGGGTCGCCCTTCGGGTTGTTGGGCAGCGCCCGCAGCACAGATGGTTTCATGGCGACGAAGGCGGAGGCGGAGGCCGTGCGGTTCGTGATTGCCTTGGCGGAGGTGTTCACCATCCGCGCGCGGCCGTCGCTACCATAGTGGGAGAGCTTTTTCGGCATTGCCAAGTATCTTACCTTGAGCGTTCGCTGCCGGATTCCCGGCGGCCCGCCCATACCCCCACCGGTCTAATGTAATCAACGAGATAAAAAGTGCGTCGGGCCGTCGTGTGCCGATTATCGCCAGTTAAATGTGTTCCAATGCCGCAGCATATAAGCAGGGAATCCAATCATGGCAGCCAAAAAAGCGTAGTTAATGAGCGCCCACGGCATGGGAACCCGGGCGCCCAGTACCCCCCCGTACACAAAAACGGCGATGAACAAAACGCCCGGCAAGAACAGTAAGAGTAATGCCCATTTCTTGAGTTTTAGCAAACCGATCCCTGCAAAAAAACAATAGGCACATGAAATCAAAAAAAGAGAAGAGAGGTTTGGTGCCTTGTAAAGCAAGCGAGATCGAAGATTCCCCAGAAACAACAGCGGCATTACAGCGGCCATAAAGAGAAGGAAACGGGCACATAGTAAACATAGGTAGTTGTCTACTTTTCTACTCATCGTCCGCAGTTCTCCTTCATGCATTTTGCTGAAATAACGTACTAAACCCTCGCTCCTTCGAAAGCTAACACCAACCGCGGTCAACGCCGTGGAAGGTCTAGGAGAACGACGTCCGAATGCTCCTGCGCGCGTTCGAGAACAACTTCCCGGCCATCCGGCGAGATGTCGAAGTCGCGGATGTCGAAGTCTGGGGCAACGTTGGTTAATTGCCGTTCGGCGCCGGTGTCCAGATCGATGCGCCAGAGATCTTTGTGCTGAATCTCTCCTCGCAGAAACAAGAGAGCCCGGCTGCCGGGAAGGAAGACCAGGTGGCGAGCCCCACGACTCAGGGTCAGGGTTGGCACGGGACGGTCGGCGGCTGCTTCGGCAGGTTTTGTGGTAGCGGCTTTGATGGGAAACCGGGTGCCGACATCGGGTCCCGTATAGACAACGAAGCTACCGTCGGGAGCCCACACGGGGTCGGTGGAGGAGTCCAGGACCAAACCCGCAGGCGCGTGGCCGTCGATCGGTATGCGGTAGAGGCGCGGGACGCCGTGATTGTTCACGGCTGAGGTAAGAGATTGGCCATCGGGCGCCCAGGCCGGAGCACCTTGCAGGTCGAGGGCTTCGGTCACGATGCGCGCGTTCGTGCCGTCGGCTTGCATCAAGTACAAGAGCGTCCGGTCCTGCTGCCGGACCGAGAACGCGATGGACCGTCCATTGGGGGCGATGGCTGGACCGCCGAAGACTTTCGCTCCCGCGCCGCTCCAAAGTTCCGTGGACGCTCCGTTGTCCAGCCTCCAGATGCTCTCGCTCGTTCCATTTGAAGAAACGTAGAGCAGGTAACCCTGGCCCAGCCGCGGGGAGGATGCCGTACTGGTCGTAAGCGGAATACGGGCAGTCGCAGGAACCTCTGCTGGCGCTTCACCGATCGGCACCCGCCAGAGTGTTCGCTTCGGATTTGCGCGTGTAACCACCAGTCGGCGCCCGTCCGCACTAGCCGCTAACGAGGTGTAACGGTCCAGGCCAAAAGTGAGCCTGTGGGGAACGCGGCGCTCGACGTCGATGCTATAGAGCCACGGTCCGGAGCCATCGGAAGCGCTGGCCAGATACATCAAAGTCCGCTGATCCAAGAAGACCGGATGGCTCACTCGGCTGGTGTGCGAGGTTATTCGTTCCTTGGCGCCGCCGACGGGCTTGATGCGCCAGATGTCCAGTTTGTCGGGGAGTGTGCCCTGAACGAAGTAGATGAAGGCCGCGTCTGGCCCCCACAGCGGAAAGTGGCTGTGCAGCCCGGCCGGCGCAGTAAAGATGGGTGGACTCTTCGAAAGCAGCCCATCGTCGGAGACGAATAGCGGATCTCCGGGTCCTGGAGTGTGGTACACGAGTCTGGAACCGTCGCGCGACCAATCGAACTCGGCCGCACCTTCCAAATAGGGCCTCGGTTGTCCACCCAGGGTAGGAACCGCCCAGACGCCGATATCGCTGCCGCTGTTGGAGGCATTCTGCCGGCGAAACCAATATGTCACCAGGGAACCATCGGGTGAAAACCCCAGTGTACGGATCAATGGATTGATGAGGTCGGTGACCTGGCCATGAGTCAGGTTGTGGAACTCTCCCGAACCGACCTGAGTTACCCAGACGTCCATATGCCCGTCGCGGTCCGACAGGAAGGCCACGAAATGGCCATCGCGGGAGATGGTCGCGGCCTGTTCCACGCCGTCGAAGTCCGTGACGGTTTGGAAGCGGGCGTCCGCGATGGGGCTGCGCCAGAAGTACTCCGCTCGCTGAAGCAAAAGGGCTACGCCGATTACCAACGCGAAGACGACTGCCAGCAGAGGCAGAGCGATCTTCCACCGGGTCCGAGACTCTGATGTCGAGGGGTGCGGCGGTTGGGAAACTGGAGTGGGAAAGGGTTCCTCGCTCTCGTTATCGCCGGGTGGCTCAACGGCTGGATTCCGAGTTCGGCTCCAGGTGTCCAACTCGGCGCGGGAGGCGAAGACCGAGCCCACCTTATCGTGCAGGTGCCGGTGGACGGGCATTCCCTCCCGCTTCTCCCAGCGCTGGGCGGTGGTCACATCCCGGTTGAGGTAGGCGGCGATTTCCTTCCACGAATCCAGACGGTCCCCGGGTAGCTGTGTGGGTGGCAGTGTGGGAGGTACTGGTTCGCCCAAGGCGCGCTCCTGACTGGTTCGAGGTTACCGTGAAGCCCGGGGAACCGATTGTAGCGTGCCCCAACGGGGACAGCAAAGGACGGTATTCCACGGCAAGATGAGGAAATACGGCCATCCTGCGCTTCACAGCTTGAACCGACCCTTCCAGGAGTCGGAATGTGTGCGAGCGTCTTCCGCCGGACGGCGAAAAGACCAAGGAGATCGGATATGCGTCAAAAATTGACAGGATTAGCTTTGTGCGGCGCTGTGATCATGGTTATGGCGCTTTTCCAGACGGGAAGGGTTTCGGCTACAACACCGAGCGGTTTCGTGGGGACAACGATCGCCAAGGGCACATTGGCGGCGTTCGATGTTTCTAACCGTATTATTCTGCCGAGCACGACTGGGGGGGAGAAAGAAGACGCCAAAGCGTGGGTGTCGAGGCAGAAGACAAATGGACCCTCCGACCTGTATGTGCAGAGCAACGTCTGGCAGCCGGGAGGAACGACGGGTTGGCATTCCCACCCTGGCCACAGCCTGGTCATCGTGACTGCGGGAGCGATTACCAATTACGAGAGTGACGACCCGACGTGTTCGCCGCAGGTGTATACGCAAGGAATGTCATTCGTGGATGCTGGCGGCAGTCACTCCCATCTCGTTCGGAATGAAGGAACAGAGGTAGCGCAGGGCATCGCGGTGCAACTGATACCGGCCGGGGCGGTGCGGCGCATCGATGTAGCCACGGTCCCGGCGAATTGCCCCAGTACCCTTGAGTGAGCGTTAGCTACCAACAACTCTGCAAGGCTAGGGCCTGGAGACTGAAGGCGGAAGAATCCCGGTCGGGGGGGCTGGGGTTCTTCCGCTTTTTGGTTTTCCGGGAGTTTGATTTTGGCGGAAAGTTGGTGAATCCGGATCGTTCCAAAAATGTAATCGAGAGAGTTGCGCATCGAACCGCTTCAGCGCCTGAAAGGCGCGATCGGAATGCGCTAACTGCGGCACCGCTGAAGCGGTGCCCTGATACGAATCCTTGCTACGAGTTCCGGAGACCAAATTCCTCAGACTAAGTTCCTGAGACCAGGTGTCTAAGACTAAACTCCCAGCAAAAAACCATAAGGAGCTACGCTCCTCGGGCGGCCGGGGGCGCCGTCCCCGCGTGGTCATCGCTGGAGTATGGGGATCCATTCTCCGGCGGCGTGGTGTTCGCGGTCGGGGGCGATCACGATGAAGCAGTTGGCGCGGGCGGCGGAGGCTAAGTCGCCGGAACCTTGCCAGGCGGTCAGTTCCACTTCCGCATTTTCGAATGCGCCTGAGAGTGTTGCCGGGAGGAAGCGTCTGAGGCCGGGTTTGCGGGTTATGGGGGTTTTCAGTTTGGCGTGGAGGAAGCGCAGCGGGCGCGGCGTGGCTCCGCTCAGGGCTTCGAGGATGGGGCGGGCGAAGAGTTCGAAGGTGACCATGGTTGAGACGGGGTTTCCGGGCAGGCCGAAGAAATAGGTCTTGCCGATCCGGCCAAAGACCACTGGTCGTCCGGGTTGGATGAGTGCGCCGGTGAAGAAGAATTCCGCGCCTAAGTCTTCGAGCACCTGTTCCACGAAGTCATAGCGGCCTACGGAAACGCCGCCGCTGAGCAGCAGCAGGTCGTTTTGGAGGCCGTCTTCGATCAGCGCACGCAAACGAGTCTTTTCGTCGGGGGCGATGGGGAGGATGGCAGGTTCTCCGCCGGCCTTGCGGACCTGGGCCGCCAGAGAGTGGGAATTGGAATTGCGGATGTGATTCGGACCGGGAGTCTCGTTGAGGCTCACTAATTCGTCGCCAGTGGAGAGGATAGCGATCCGGGGGCGGGCGTAGACCCGTAAGCGAACCTTGCCGACTGAAGCTGCCACCGCGATCACGGCCTCGTCAACGTGGGTTCCTGGAGCCAGCAACGAGTCTCCGCGATGAGCTTCGGCTCCGGTGGGGACGATGTTGTCTCCGGAGACGATGCTTCTGGCGATCTCCACAATGTCCCCGTTACTTGTTGTGTGTTCCACCATTACAACGGCATCCGCGCCAGCGGGAGCGGGGGCGCCGGTCATGATGCTGGCGGCTTGGCCGGGTTGCAGATGAAAGGCGGAGGGGTCGCCTCCGGCTTTGATTTCGCCGAGGATTTTCAGGCGTGTGGGGAGGGTGGCTAGATCAGCGGCGCGAACGGCGTAGCCGTCGCGCATGGCGCGGGGGAAGGGAGGGACGTCGCGGTCGGCGGTGATGGGTTCGGCGAGGATGCGAGATAGGGTGGCGTCGAGCTGGACGGTCTCCACGGCGGGTCGGGGGATGGTGGCGGCGTGTTGCTCAACGGCGCTCCGTGCCTCTTCGAAGGTGAGGACGCGTTCTTTCGGCTGCATGGACGGGATGATACGTGATTCGGGGAAGATGAGGAGCATTGCTAAGTCAGGGCCTAAGGATTCATGGCGGGACTTAAAGCAGGACCACGCGGACAGGAGTGTCCGCGCCACACGACCTTTTACCTTCCCGAGGCGCCGCTGGCTAGGGAGAGTTCCTCGCGGAGGCGCGCTGGGTTGGTGGCGTGGAGTAATGCGGTGTCGAGTTCGACTTCGCCGTTGCGGACCAGATTTGCGATTGCGTCGTCGAGGAAGTGGGTGTGTTCGTTCGGGCCGGCTTGCATGGCTTCTGCCAGCGTCCGTCCTGCGTTGACGCCGAGCTCGACCCACTCGCGGGTGAGGGGAGTGGAGCGGACGATTTCGACGGCTAAGGCCCGGCCTTCGCCGTTGCGGCGCGGGAGCAGTTTTTGGCAGACGATGTAGCGGAACAGGCGCGCCAGGCGGCTGCGGACGGCTGCTTGTTCGTTTTGGGAAAACGAGGCCATCAGGCGGTCGATCGTTTCCTCGGCGCTGTTGGCGTGCAGACTGGATAACACGAGATGGCCGGTTTCAGCTGCTTCGAGAACCGTGACGACGGTTTCGCGGTCGCGGATGTCGCCGACGAGGATCACTTTTGGCGATTGGCGCAGCGCGGCTTTCAAAGCGAGCGAAAAACTGGGCGTGTCGCTGTGCAGCTCGCGCTGATGGATGGTGCATTTCTTGTGGTTGTGCAGGAATTCGATCGGATCCTCGACCGTGACTACGTGGTAGCTCTGCGTTTCGTTGATGCGGTCGAGCATGGCGGCGAGGGTGGAGGATTTTCCTGAGCCGGAGGGTCCGGCGACTAGGACGATGCCATCGCGGAGATTGGCGATTTCGGCGAGGTGCGCGGGCAGGTGCAGGGCCGCGAAATCCGGAATTGTGGTCGGAATGACGCGCATGACTACTGCGCAACTGCCGCGCTGGATGAAGACGTTGACGCGGAAGCGAGCGATGCCGGTGAGTCCGTAGGAGGTGTCACAGGAGCCGTGCTCGCGCAGGGCGGACACTGCGTTCTGGTTGCTGCCCAAGAGTTCGCTGGCGATGCGGCGGGTTTCATCCGAGGAGAGAGCGCCTGCGGTGTAGCCGGCGCACGGGAGAAGCTGCCCGCGTACTTCGACCTGCGGGGGGCGTCCCGGGGAGAAGATTAGATCGCTGACATTCGGCGAGGTCTGCAACATGGCGTGCAGCAGCGCCTCCAGGGAGCCCCTGGGGTTGCGCGCAGCCGTCCCCGAAGTCGCAGGGGCTGTTTTGCCGATACCGTTGCCTAGAGCTGGCAAGGTTCTCTCCGATACGTTCAGAATTTGGGGAAGGGTATGGGCGCTGGTTTCCGCGTCTGCTTTCACTCTAGACGGGTTTGTGGAGCGGGGCTAGAACTGCAAGGTCAGGGTCTGAAGTAATCGAGGGTGGGGTTGTGTAGGGGCAGGCGCCCTCGCCTGCCCAAAGTGGTTTTCTAACAGATCGCCAACTCTTTGCTGCCCAGACGAGGCGTCTGGGCCTACATGACCACCCCTGCTACTTTTTGGTGCCTTTCTTTTGTTTGCCGAACGTGGTTTCTACGGTGCTGCCGATGTAGGTGAGCAGTCCCTTTGCGCCTTCTGCGTTGGGGCCGGTTGGGGCTAGTTCAAGATACTTCTGCAAGGCCCCTTCGGTTCCGGGGACGGGCACGACCTTGCCGCTCTTGTCGGTGCTCGCCTTGCCTACAAGGCTCACGCCTAGTTGGTAATACGACTCGGCTTTGGTGGGGTCGGCGGCGATGGAGGCTTGGAAGGCCTTGATGGCGTCGTCGACGCGTCCGGCGTTGGTGTACACGGCGCCGATGTTGAATTGGTAGCCGCCGGCTCCCGTGGGATCCAGGGCAGCCGCATCGTTATAGGCCTTGACCGCTCCGTCGACATCGCCGGAATGGGCGTAGGCGTCGGCCAGGTTGTTGTAGTAGGCGCCTTGCGGCTTGATGGCGATTGCCTTCTGGTAGGCTTCTGCGGCTTTGCCGTAGCCTTCCTTGGAGCCGGCGCGGTCGGTTTTTTCTTTGCTCTTGGCTTGTCCGCGGAGTGCTTCGCCCATGGTGAACCAGATGAGATCGCGGTTGGGATCGATTTGCGTGGCCTCGGTCATGGTGGCCACGGCCTGATCGAAGTTGCCGGCGGTGATGGCGGCGCGGGAGGCCGCGAGTTTGTCATTGAGAGCTTTGACGTCCATGCTCTCTTTCTTCTGCTTCGCCTCTTGCTCGGCAAGTTTCTTTTTGTCCTCTTCGGACATTCCGGCCGGTCCGGCTGCTTGTTCCTTCTTTAGATCGAAGTCGTTGACATTTTCATCGGAAGTGATCGGTACTTTGTTGAAGCGGAAAATTTCCTTGCCGTCCTGGGAAAGGACGATGTTGTACGATCCCGGCGTCACGCCAAGGGAAAAGTATTCCCCTTTGTTATTGGTCTTCAGGGTGTATTTGCGGCCCGACTCGAGACCGGTGAATTCGACGGTGGCGCCGGCGAGGGGCTTGCCATCCAGGCCCTTGCAAGTTCCTTTGACGGTGCCTGTCTGCGCGGACAGTTGCGGCACGAAAAACGCGGTGGCCAATACGGCCAAGATTAGAACGGAGCAACGTTGCTTCGGCTTCATGGTGGGGCCTCCAGGCTCCTGTAAGTTCGACCGGCTGAAGTTACGACTCATAAGACTGCGGAAAGGATGCTTTCATAGCTCGGCGCGGGGCGCAACCCCCTTTGTTTCATATGGGATCGGATCGGTTGCTCCGGCTTCGCGGAAAGCCCGCAGGCGAAGCACACAACTATCGCAAGTGCCGCATGCTTTGTCTTCCCGGCTGTAGCAGGACCACGTTAAATCCAACGGTGCTTTGAGTTCAAGGCCCTGCCGGATGATCTGGCTTTTCTTGAGGGCGATGAGCGGGGTGACGATGTGAATTTTGCCTTCTTTGGTGCCGGTGCGGATGACTTCGTTGTAGGCGTTGTAATAGGCGGGGCGGCAGTCGGGGTAGCCGGAGCTGTCCTGCTCGACGGCGCCGATGTAGATCTGTTCCGCTCCCAGCACCTCGGCCCAGGTTACGGCGACGGCCAGGAAGTGGGCGTTGCGGAATGGGACATAGGTGATGGGGATCTGTTGGGTGTGCGAGGCTAGCTCGGGAGGGGCGTCTGGGACGGCGATACTGGGATCAGTAAGGGCGGAGCCGCCGATGGCACGGAGAGCTTCGTTGCGGATCACAAGCTGATTGTGGATTCCGAGGTGTGCACCGATGGCGAGAAAAGCATCGCGTTCGCGGGCCTCGGTGCGCTGGCCATAGCTGATGTGTAAGGCGGCGGCTTCGGTGTCGCGCACGGCTAGGGCGGCACAGACGCAGGAATCCATGCCACCGGAAAGCAGGACTACGGATTTGGGTTTCGAGGTCATGCTCAGGGTTCGCTCCCAGCGTAAATGATAACGACAAAATTCCGGATGTTGTTCGCGCTTTGTGTCTCGGGTGAAGCGGGGATCCGTCGTTTGTGCCTAAGGAAACGCAGATTCAGTCGTTCGCAAATTCAAAGCAGGTCCCTCCACTTCGCGGGATCGCCGGAACCCGGCGATTCCGCTACGGTCGGGATGACAAGTTTTTTTGAAAAGGTGCACAACCTCGGCAGCCGCCGTCAGACCCCCTTCACCGCCGGGTCCCAGATGAACTTGTGCAACTGTAAGCCGAGGCGGGCATTGACGCTGTCCGCCAGCATCCATTCTGCGAGTTCTTGCGGGTTGAGGAGGCAATGCGCGGCATCACGGCGGCCTGAAGCATCTTTGCGAAAGGCTGGGGAGAAGAGAACGGCGTTCGCTCGGCTGGATAGATTGTGCTTGGCGGCGAAGTCGCGGGCAAATTCGTAGTCGGTGCGGGTGCTGAGGACGAATTTGATTTCATCGTGCGGCTGTAGGGTTTCCAAGTTCTCGATGCGGAATGTATCGGGCTCGCCAGAGTCCGGGCATTTTACATCGACAATCTTCATGACGGCGGCCGGAACTCTGTCGAGCGGGCGTTCGCCGCTGGTCTCGAGCAGGACGGCGTAGCTGGCCTGCAACAGCTTTTGCATGAGCGGGACGACTTCGCGCTCCTGCAACATGGGCTCGCCGCCTGTGATTTCGACTAGACCGCCGTTGGGGCTGAGCCCTTCCACTTCGGTCAGCACTTCCTCCGGAGTCATCTTATGGCCGCCGGTGAATGTGTATTCGCTGTCACACCAGGAGCAGCGCAGATTGCAGCCCGTAACGCGGACGAACACGCATGGCAAACCTGCATGCGTGGATTCTCCCTGGAGCGATTTATAGATTTCAGTTATCTGCATGGAAGCCGCACCTATTCGAAGTAGGTGGCCGTGGTTTCGTCAGTCTCGAAGATTTTCACAGTCTTCACAAAGACTCGTCCGTTGGTTTGGGTCTTCATGCGGGCGTTGGTCTCGTCATAAAAATACTTCGCCAGATTTTCCGCCGAGGGATTCAACGTCGTGAAAGGCTCGAGTTCATTGATCATTTGGTGGTCGAGCCGGTCGATCACGGGCTTCATGACCTCGCGCAGGTTCTTGAAATCGAGCAGCAGGCCCGCCTGATCCAGCTCCTTGCCGGCCAGCGTCACGCGGACGCGATAGTTATGGCCGTGCGGATTCTCGCACTTGCCCTTGTAGTTGCGCAGGTAGTGTCCTGCGGCGAAAGTGTCTTCCACGGTGACTTCGAACATGATGTTGATTTTACAAGGGAACGGCTCCGGGGGCAGAAAACACTTGCCTTTCCACGATGCTATATAGCATGATATATAGCAAGGATGGCAAGAATCTCCAAAGCGCGCGTTTTTATGAGCGGCAGAAGCCAGGCAGTCCGCATTCCGGCGGAGTTTCGCTTTACGGCGGAGGTGGTCTACGTCCGACGCGATCCTCAAAGTGGGGACCTGATCCTCTCGCAAGCTCCGGGCGGATGGGATGAAATCTTTGCGGCCTTGGACGCGGCTGGCATTCCAGAAGACTTCCTTGCAGATCGTAAGCAAGGGCCACCGCAAGAGCGGCCTGATTTGTGATCCTCTACCTGCTCGATACCAACACTATCAGCTACATGTTGACGGGAAAATCGCGGGCGGCTAGGGCGAAGCTCAAGAGCCTGCGAGACAACGAAGTCGCCTGTGTTTCGACAGTCACGGAAGGCGAACTACGGTATGGCTTGGCCAAAAACACGCATTCTCGAACTCGTACCGTGTTAGACGGTTTTCTGAACCGGCTGCGCGTCCTTCCCTGGGGGCTGGATGAGGCCGTCGTGTACGGAGAGTTGCGCGCGCAGGTGGAGCGCACGGGAAAGACGCTGGGCAACATGGATCTGATGATTGCGGCGCATGCGATCAGCCAGGACGCCGTGCTGGTAACGAATGATCGATCCTTTGCCCAGGTGCAGGACTTGCACGCCACGGTCAACTGGGCGAGTGACTTGTAGTCATCCCACGCGCCGGGCCTGACATCGGATTCCCCGCAACCTTCAGTAAGAGCTCTTCCGCCAAAATGGTCGAGGCTGCGTACTCAATGTGCAGAACTCGCCTCCGAGCCGCAACCTGCGACTTCGAGGAGGCATGTACTAGCAACGGCCTCATCGCCAAGACCCCGCCGCGCGGAACGAGACAGTCGACGGGCGGCACTTGCTCAGCTAGCAGGTGCATCGCATCGTCGTTGAGAACGCCAAATTTGTGAGTTGCTGGTAAGACGCGGAGAGGCCCATTGTCGGACGTTGAATCGTCGAGATGGACTCGCAGTGCGAGTACTTGTGAGAGCGCCTCGGCGGGTGCGTGCGCGTAAATTACCCCTTCCTTGACTGACCAAGGGCCCCAACCTGGTGTCTCGTGCCGTTCTTGAATTGGTAGTGCGGTGTCCTGGTGCCAAACAACGAGCCAGTTGGCGGCAGAGGATTTATCGAAAAGGGTTGCGCGAAACGGAAATGCGTCATCGGACAGAGTCTCTTGCGCAATCTTCAGGAGTTCGGCGTGGAGCGAAAGTTGCACGATGCCCGTGCTGTTTAAGGCATGGCGTACACCAGCCCGGCTGCGCCGCAATGTAGAGTCCTGGAGATCGCCAAGAATTCCGGCGATTTCTCTAGAGGATACGACACCGGAAATGATTGCGAATCCGTTCTGCTCCACTGCTTCGTGGGAATACATGTCGGATTGATTCTCTCACTCGACGGGCGAGGTGTGATCGTGGACGATGCGCCAGCCATCAGGGAAACGTCGAATCACTAGTGTGAAAATTCCATGCGGCGTTTTGCCGCTGGTTAGAGTCAGATAATATTCCCCGCGGGCAAATGCGGCGTCGCTGCCGAGCATTTCGATGCGGAGGTTGCGAAATTCCAGTTTGCCCATTTCAGCGCCGGCGCTTTGGTAGTGCTGGCGGTAGCGGTCGAGCGTTGGTTGCCAGCCCTTGGTCACGCTGCCGCCGGAGAAAAATGTCAGATCGTCGGACTTCCAGTAGCCCGCCATGAAGCCTTCGAGGTCGCGACGGTTCCAGGCGTCTTGCTGGTGCTGAAGGAGGGCACTAACGTCGGTTTCCGGTTCCGGCAGTGCGGACGAAAGCGTCGCGCCGAGAACGAAACCCAACGAAAGGAATAGTTGAGTTGCTGTCAAAATGGGCCTCCGGGGCGGCTGGTTGCAAATGGAAGACCAACGGAAAGGCCGCCCGAAAATCAGGCGGCCAGTATAAGCGGATTCAGGGCGTTCGGAACTCTATGCGCGTTTGCCTTTACTCGGCGCGGCTGCAACGGCAGCCGCTTCCCACGGACGCTTCGGGCGTTCCGGCTGCGCTTTGTCGCGGTCCACTACGCGGTCGTATTGATATGAAGTGCTCGTCGTACCCAGAGATTCGTTGTAAAGGCTGGGCAGGCCCAATGCTTCCTTCAATTCTTCGGAAAACTGGTGGAGCGCCTTGAGGGCATCCGCGGTCGCAGGGATTTCCGTCTTCGAGGTTTTGAAGAACTGTTGGTAGCCTTTGTTGATGAGCTTGGCGATTTCGCCGCTGACCAAATAGCCGGGGTGGGCAAAAATCTTGACGCCGTCGGCGCCGTTTTTTTCGATGGCGCAGGAAACGCCCAGTTTTTTCAAAAATATGCGGCTCTGCGTGCCTGGGGCTTCGAGCAGATCAAACCCGTGATCGCGCAGCCAGTTCAGCGCTTCTTCCCATGTTTTACTTTCGTCTATTTTCTTCGCCATATGATTCCAATTTCTTCTTTACCCTAAACGTTAGATGCCGGTTCACTTCGTAGAGATACGTATAGCAGACGCCCAACACATGTCTGCGGGAATCTGTTGGGCATTACCTCAACAAATCGCATTAGGAACCCTATGAGCGTGAGAAAGCAAATTACTTTAGTCAGGGGCTCTTGGCAAGCGGCGGGTTCTTGAGGGCAGTGGTGGTTGCCAGGACGGCTCGGGGCGGCCGTCCCCACGCAAGGAATTGCGACGCGGGCTGATACCATGAGGCCGTGAGTGCGCCGTTGCTGGATGTGCGTAATCTTTCCGTGCAGTTTCCAGGGCCGGGTCGCGTCGGCGTTGGTGAGGCCGCACTGACTGCGGTGCGGGAAGTTAGCTTTTCTATTGCGCCGGGCGAAGTGCTGGGGCTGGTTGGGGAATCTGGCTCGGGGAAGTCGGTGACCTCGCTGGCGCTGATGGGCTTGCTCCCGCCGCAAGCGCAGACCTCTGGCCGGGCGGAATTTGCGGTTGCGGAAAATTCCTCCGTGGATCTGCTTTCCTCTTCGAACGAGCAACTGCGCGCCATGCGCGGCTCGCGCATGGCTATGATTTTTCAGGAGCCGATGACGGCCTTGAATCCCGTGATGCGCGTAGGCGACCAGGTGGCTGAGGCTGTGCTGGCGCACTATCCGCAAACTTCCAAGAAAGAGGCTGGACGGAGGGCGGTGGAGGCGTTGCGCGAGGTGGCTCTGCCGGAGCCCGATAAAAGCGCGCATGATTACCCGCATCAGCTTTCGGGCGGGATGAGGCAGCGGGTGATGATTGCCATGGCGATCGTCAATCGGCCGCAGCTTTTGATCGCTGACGAACCCACGACGGCACTGGACGTAACCATCCAAGCTCAGATTCTGGAACTGCTGCAAGAATTGCGCGGGAAATTCAACCTTGCCATGTTGTTTATTTCCCACGACTTGGCGGTTGTTTCGCGGGTGGCGGACCGGGTGGCTGTGATGTATGCGGGTAGTTTGGTGGAAATGGCGAGACGGGAGGACATTTTTCAATCGCCGGCACATCCCTACACACAAGGCCTGTTGCGTGCCGTTCCGACTTTGCGAACGGATCGCGCTAAGCCGCTTTCTGTGATTGAAGGCAGCGTTCCGCCTCTACGTTCTTTGCCGCCGGGATGCCTGTTCGAGCCGCGCTGCGAATTCCGCTTGGGTTCTTGTGCGAAATCGTTTCCACCGCTGCTGGAAGTGTCTCCTGGCCATTGGAGCAGGTGTCCAGTGACGCAACTCGCGGCGAGCGTAGCGCATCCTTAAAGTAGGGCAACTTAGCGACTGAAACGCACTCTGTGGTTTTGCAGAACGGCGCGGGTGGGGCTATACTCCACGAGTTCTTTCCTGAGAGTACTTTCCTGAGCGGATGATTGTGTGCGCATTTTCTTACTAAGCGATATCCACGCCAACCTCGAAGCCTTAAACGCCTGCGTGGATGCCGCCCCCCGGTATGACTGTGCAGTGAATCTGGGCGATGTGGTCGGCTACGGCGCCGACCCGAACGCCGTGGTTGATGTGGTACGCGGCCAAAACCCGTTGCTGGTGCGCGGGAATCACGACAAGGCCGTTTCCGGAGTTATGGATCTGGAGCACTTCAATCCCATGGCGGGTTTGGCGGCTTTGTGGACGCGAGAACATTTAAACGCGGAGAATTTGGAGTGGTTGCGCGCGCTTCCGCAAGGACCGATTCGAATGGAAGGTTTGGAGGATACCCAATTTGTTCACGGGTCGCCGTTGGATGAAGACGAATACGTGGTGAGTGAGCGCGATTCGCAGGAGCCGTTGCTGACGGCGGCGGTGCGCATCACTTTTTTTGGGCACACGCACCGGCAGGGAGGGTTCAGCCTGAACGGAGCGGAGACTGAAGTGATCCAACCGGAGTGGACCTCGACCGATGGGAAATCGGCTTGGGAGATGCCGGTGCAGGATGGTGTACGGTACCTGATCAATCCGGGTTCGGCGGGACAGCCGCGCGACGATGATTGGCGGGCTGCGTTTGGCGTTTTCGACACAGACCGCAGTGTGATGGAGTTTTACCGCGTGCCCTACGATGTGAAGACTGCGCAAGATAAGATTCTGGAAGCCCAACTTCCGCCTCGGCTGGCGCAACGGTTGGCGACCGGGCGCTAGCCGACGGTCCGCGCTGAAATTCGCCACCTTCGCCCTCAGGTAAACTGGTGCCATGTCCGGCGATTCTTCCTACCGCAATTCCAGCCTATTTACTCCGCGAAACGCCCCCACCCCGGAGCGATACATCCTTGCCCACATTGACGGCGGCGCACGGGGCAATCCTGGGCCGGCCGGTTACGGCGTGGCCGTGGCGGATTCTTCCGGCAAGCGTGTGGCCGAGTTGAGCGAATACATTGGGCACAAATCCAACAACGTGGCCGAATACAGCGGGTTGCTGGGTGCGCTGAAGTATTGCCTGAAGCATGAGGAGCGGGCTCTGAAGGTGATCAGCGACTCCGAGTTGATGGTGAAGCAGCTGAACGGCGTTTATAAGGTGAAGAGTCCGGATTTAAAGGCGCTCTACGACGAGGCGCAAACGATGATTCGGCGGCTGGATTGGTTTCGCGCCGAGCATGTGTTGCGGGCGAAGAACAAGGACGCGGACCGGTTGGCGAATGAGGCGATGGACCGGGGAATGCGGCGTGGGGATCGTCCCGAGGGCGTGGCGCGGGAGAGCGTTCCGGGGGCGGTGGCTGCGGCTCCGGCGGTGGCTGAGGCACGCGAGTTCAATGGCATTGTGCAAAGCGGGAAGGTAGCTCTTTTGAGCGGGGAGTTGCCTGAGGGGACGTTAGTGAAGGTGCGCGTGAAAACCTAAGAGATCTTTCACCACGGAGACACTGAGACACGGAGAAAGCATCCGCAATGCGGTCGATTTTCTGTGGCGCCGCGTCTCTTTGGTGAAGTCAGGTTCCGTTGGCGTCTTCAGATTGCACTCCGAAAAACTCCTCTACTTTCTTGAGCTCCGTGGTTCTTGCATAAGGCGGGAGACTGTCCAGGAAGACGTGGCCGTACTGCTTCTTGAGGATGCGGTTGTCCATCAGGACGAGGAGTCCGCGGTCGTTGAGGGAGCGGATGAGGCGGCCGAAGCCTTGTTTTAGCGTGATCACGGCGGCTGGAACTTGATAGTCGAAGAAAGCGTTACCGCCTTCCGCATCAATAGCGCGGACCCTGGCCGCCACCACGGGATCGCTGGGCACGGCGAAGGGTAGGCGGTCGATGATGACGCAACTGAGTCGCTCGCCCTGGACGTCTACTCCCTGCCAGAACGAAGAGGTGCCGAAGAGCACGGCGTGAGGCGTGAGACGGAATTCTTCGAGAAGGGCGTTCTTGGGGGAGTCGCCCTGGCGCAGGATAGGGAAGTCGAGGACGCCCAGAAGGCGCTGATAAATGTCGTTCATCTGGGCATAGCTGGTGAAAAGGACGAACGCGCGGCCACGAGTGATTTCTAACAGACGGCGGATGCGGTCTGCCGCCCGAGAGCCGAACTCAGGAGTGCGCGGGTCAGGCAGGTCGGGGGGGACGTAGAGCAGAGCCTGTGTTTCGTAATCGAAATGAGATGGTAGCACGGAATCGCGGGCGTGTTCGATGCCCAGGCGGCGCTCGATGTATTCGAAACCGCCGCGAACGGCGAGCGTCGCCGAGGTGAGGACGACGGAGTCCATGCGGGCGAAGAGCGTTTCTTTGAGGATTGGGGACACATCGATCGGTGTCGCTTGCAGGAAGACGTTGTGCCGGCCGCGGCCGCCGCGGCGCTCGATCCAGAAAACTGTATTGGGTTCTTCCGATTCCATCAGGAAAGTCAACTGCACACGCAGTTCTTCGGTGCGGCGTACGAAGGTGAAAGATTCCTCCGGCTTTTCCGGCATGGCCGAGATCTCGGCGGAAAGGCGCGTCAACGCTTGGATGAGGCCGAGGAATTCCTCGCCATTTTCTTCGAGAAATTCGCGGCGGGCGTCGAAGGCGAAACGTCCTTCGCCGGGAGGCAGTAGGGAGAAGAAGAACTGGGAACGGTCGCGTAGGCTGCCGAGGGCGCTGGAGAGGGCGGCGGAAAGGCTGCGATTGCGCTGCAGGGAGGCTTCCACGTCGCGGGCGAGGTCGTCCACGCGTAGATTGCTGACTGCGATCCCGAAATAGCTGGCGGCGACGTCTTCGAGTTCGTGCGCTTCGTCGAACACGACAGTGCCGCAATCGGGCAGAATGCCGGCATCGGGCGCGCCATCCGCCTGCTGTTTGATCGCCAGGTCGGCGAAGAAGAGGTGGTGGTTGACGATAATGATATCGCTCTCGGAGGCGCGGCGGTGCATTTCCGTAATGAAACATCGGTCGTATTGGCTACACTTCTGGAAGAGGCAAGTTTCCGAGCGGGCGTCGAGCTTGGGCCAGAGCATGCTCGATTCGGGGAGGCCGTTGATTTCGGCGCGGTCTCCGGTCTCGGTGTTGGGCTCCCAGGCTGAGATCGTCTGGAATTGGTCGATCTCCTGTAGGCCGTTCAGCACGGGCTGCGCGGTGAGATCGTAGAGCCGCTTACGGCACAAATAATTGTTGCGGCCCTTCATATAGCAGACGGAAAGCCGACCTTCTCCATTGGGATACAGCGCCTGCTCGAGAAACGGGATATCCTTGAAGAAGAGTTGTTCCTGCAGATTCTTGGTGCCCGTGGAGATGATCACCCGCTTGCCGGAACGCAAGGCTGGCACCAAGTAGGCGAGAGTTTTTCCGGTGCCCGTGCCAGCTTCGACGATTAGATGGCGCTTTTCTTGTAGCGCCTGCTCCACCGCTTGGGCCATGAGTAACTGGCCTCGTCGGAATTCGTAAGCTGGATGCGTACGCGAAAGGACGCCGCCGGGGCCGAAGAACTGATGCAGCGAAATATCTTTGAGGGAAGCGGGCCTGGTTGGCGCGGATTTGGTGGGTACAACCACGGAGTCTCTATAATACCGAGTTAGGGGCTTGCCTTCCGCGAACTTCCTTCTGTTTGCGGCAAGCTTCCGGCCAAGTGATCTCACATTGAAAAAAAAGAAATCTAAAAACCCGGAGACGGCGGTGAAGTCTGCCCTGGAAGGACCAGGAGTCCCCGGCTCCGCCACTTCGGAGGCCGCTGCCTCTGGCACGGCTTTGCCTGTACTTTGTATCGTGGGTCGGCCCAATGTCGGCAAGTCCACGTTGTTCAACCGCATCACGGGACGCCGCCGCGCTATCGTGGGCGACGAGCCTGGGATCACTCGCGACCGGTTGTACTCGGAAGCGGAGTGGGACGGCAATTTCTTTCGGCTAGTCGATACAGGTGGAATTGTTCCCGATGATGACGATTTCATTCCCTCGGAAATCTTTCGCCAGGCGCGATTCGCGCTGGACGAGGCGGCCGCGATTATCGTAGTTGTCGATGGCCGCAGCGAACTCGCTGGTCCTGATATGGAACTAGTTCGCCTGCTTCATCGCACCGGCAGGCCGCTGTTTCTCGCAGTCAACAAAATTGATTCGGACAAGCAGGAGCATCTGGCGGAAAATTTCCGTACGCTTGGGATTCGCAACGTTTACCCCATCTCGGCGGAGCACGGCATTGGCGTGGGAGAATTACTTGAAGCGGTGTTTGAAATTCCTGCGATGAAAGAGAAGTCGGAGGCGTGGAAAAAGGCCAAGGCCGCGGCTGAAGAACTGGAACTGTCGTACGCGGATCAAGAAGAGTCTCTAACTGACACCGACGGGGAGGCTTCTCGTCCTCCGGCTGTTCCCGCTGAAATCAAAGTCGCCATCATTGGCCGTCCTAACGTGGGCAAATCCACCCTGCTCAATCAGCTCACTGGCGCGGACCGATCCATCGTCTCTCCCATCGCCGGCACCACGCGTGATGCTATCGATGAAGTTGTTGAGCGCAACGGGCAGCGTTTTCGTTTCATCGACACGGCCGGAATTCGCCGCAAGGGCAAAACGAAGCTGATGGCGGAAAAGCTTTCCGTCATCATGGCGCGCAAGCATCTGGAAGACGCAGACATCGCGCTCTTGGTCATCGACGCGCCCGAAGGGGTGGCTGCGCTCGACGCTCACATTGCCGGATACGCGCATGAGAGCGGGCGGTCTGTCATTGTTGTGGTCAACAAGTGGGACCTGGTCACGAAGGCGGCTGCCGCGGCCTCCCACGGCACAGCGCCCGTAGCGAGTCGTCTGTCGAAAGCCGCACGCCTGCAAACTTCGAAGCAAACCGCCGACCGCGAACTCTACGAACAGCGCCTGCGCGGCGAGCTCAAGTTTCTGGCCTACGCGCCTGTACTCTTCGTTTCGGCATCCATGGGGCGCGGCGTTGATCAGGTCTTCGAACAGGTCGTGGAAGTTGCCGCCGAGCGCAACAAGCGTATTTCCACGGGCGAAATGAATCGCTTTCTCAAGCACCTCGACTTCGAGCGCGCTCCCGTCCCCGCGCGCCAGCAGGTGCGGATCTATTACATGACGCAAGCGGCGGTAGCGCCGCCTACGTTCATTCTCTTCTGCGACCGCGCGGTGAAGTTGCACTTCTCTTACCAGCGCTATTTGGAAAACCAAATTCGAGCGGCCTTTGGATTCGTGGGTGCGCCAATCTGGATCAAGACGCGCGGCAAAGGGTAGCGCTTAGCCAATCGGCTCCGGGTCCGCGAAGGGAAGAGGCGGCAGCGGCGGAGGGTCCAGCACGGGCGGAACAGGCGGAACTATGGGTTCTGGCGGTGGGTGCAGCCAGGCGTCGAGCTTGGGATAGCGCGATGCGAAGAAGTAGATTGAGTACGCGGGAAAATACACCGTTACTGGAACACTGAGCAACGAACTTACCAGCATCAAGATCGCGAAGAAAATTGTTCCCACGACAATGGCCAGAGTAACTGTCCCTACGGTCCAGGTAAGACCCGCCGTTTTGCCGGCGATGACAGCAACTGCCCCGGCGATGCCGAACGGCACAGCGATGAACAGTATGGCGACGAGGATCACGATTCCAAATAGAATGCCGGCCGCGATCGCGAGCACTATTTTCATCCCGATGTAGCCAGCGTAGGAGCCCTTCTCCTTTTTCATCATGGCCAGCAGGTGGCTCCAGGCATCCGCAAAGTCGAGGTTCTCGACTGCCATGACGGGAGCCATGAAGTCCTTGCCGAGCAGCCACACCGCCGCGGCTGCGACAAGGAATAACAAAAGCAAAAAAACAAACGGGATTGCTCCGAGAACCAGCGGCAGCATGTGTGCTTCGGGGTTATTGAACCACCCCAGCAGGAGGGCGAGGACGAGCGGGATTCCGACTAGGATCGCAACAAATATGCCCCCAGCGAACTGAAACACCAGACGCCATAAAAAGAACCGGCGGCCTGCGGCATGCCACTTGTGCCATCCTTCTCGCAAACTCACGCGCTTGGTGATAATGGATTCGATCAGGATAAAGCGGTAGACGCTGCCGACATACATCCAGACCAGTAGGAATGCGCAACCCAGCAGGATCGTAATCCCTGCGATCATGAACATCGATCCCATCAGATGCGGATCCAAATGCGGCATGGCAAAAAACTCTTCACTGCCATTGGGTTGGTTCTGAATTTTCTTGAGATCGCTGAATGCGCTTGGGTTGCAACCTCCGCCGCTGCTCAGCTCTCCGGTCATGAACCCGATGAGCGCGAGGCGAAGCCACTGTCCGAGGCGAAAGGGACGAAACAACTGTTGCTTGGTGTGTTCGAGGGCGAGGGAAATGGTATCGACGGCTGATAACGCCATGAAGACTCCTGAGCCAACGTTACCGGGGTGCGCTGGTCAAGGTCAATGCGCCGCCCATCGGGGTTGGCGTTTAGGAATTTACCGCGACGGTCCCGAGCTGCGTCATCCAATCCTCGAATGCACGCAGGGCAATTTCGCATTGTTTCTGGTGGCGCTCTTTCCGTTCGCGAACATGCGTTTCCAGCGCGGGCAGCAGGTCGAAGGTTATGTTGGCGGGCTGGAAGCGCTTGGGGTCCGCTTGGGTTACGTAGTTGAGCAAGGACCCGAGGGCGCAGGCCCTTGGCGGGCCAACCGGCGCTTCGCCCGCCGCTAGGCGTGCAGCTTGAATGCCAGCTAGAAGCCCGGTGGCGATCGATTCTACATAGCCTTCGACGCCGCAGATCTGTCCGGCAAAGAAGATGTTTGGATTCCGTTTCATTTGCAAGGTGTCGCGGAGCAACTCCGGGCCATTGATGTAGGTATTGCGGTGAATCTGGCCGTGGCGTAAGAATCGGGCTTGTTCTAGCCCAGGAATCAAACGCAAAACTGCCGTCTGGTCGCCGAACTTCAGATGATTCTGGAAGCCCACCAAGTTGTAGGAATCCGCGCGCAGATTCTCCTGCCGCAACTGCACCACGGCGTATGGGCGCTTTTCGGTGCGCGGGTCGATCAGGCCGACCGGCTTCATTGGGCCGAAGCGCAGCGTGTCTCGTCCCCTGCGCGCGATTTCTTCGATGGGCAGGCAGCCCTCAAAGTAATTGAGCTTCTCCCAATCTTTTTCTTCGACCGACTCCGCCCCCAGCAGTGCGTCCAGGAAGCGGTCGTATTCTCCTTTTGTCATGGGGCAGTTGATATAGTCGGCGGTGCCTTTGTCGTAGCGCGCTGCCATGTATACCTTGGAGCGGTCGATGGAATCGGCTTCCACGATGGGGCTGATGGAATCGTAGAAGAACAATCGCGTGCTGCCGGTAAGGTGCGTGATCTCGGCTGCTAAGTCGTCGGAGGTGAGCGGCCCGGTCGCGATGATCGTCAACTGACTCGCGTCGAGCTTCGTTACTTCCTCCCGGCGTATGGCGATTAGGGGTTCGCTGGCAATGACGGACGTTACTTTCTGCGAGAACGCTACCCGATCCACCGCCAGCGCGTGCCCTGCGGGCACTGCACACTGACGAGCGATTTCCAGCAACAAGGAGCCGGCGCGGGTCATCTCTTCTTTCAGCAGCCAGGGCGCGGTGTATTCGCTGCTGGATTTCAGCGAATTGGAGCAGACTAGTTCTGCAAAGTCTTCCGTCTGGTGGGCGGGCGTCGAACGCACGGGACGCATTTCGTACAACGTGACCGGAACCCCGCGGCGCGAACACTGCCACGCCGCTTCCGAACCTGCCAATCCCGCGCCGATGATGGTGATGGGTTGTGTCATAGCTTGAAAGACATGGCTTGGAAGACAGGGACTCAGACGATTATACGGAGGACTAGAGGATCACTCGCTCGTTGCCGACTCGCCGCGTGATTCGCTCACGGTCCATGTATTCCAAAAGAGGGATTGCGTATTTGCGCGAGACACCGGTCATATCCTTGAACGCGGCTACATCAATCGTGGGAGCCTGAGTCTTCCGGGACCGCACTAGCGCCCGCAATTCGTCCAGCGCATTTCGATGAAATACGAGATCGTCCGTGACCTTTACGAGAATCTTGTCCCGCAAGAGCAGAGTCACGAGCTTTCGCGCGCGCGCCTCGTCAATCTTGAGCCCCGCCAGCACTTCCCCAAGGGCAGGCACCTTGAATCCAGCGGCCGCAAATGCTGCCTCGATCATCTGCTTGGAAGCCGCCTCTTCGTCCTTGAGCACCACACCCTGTCCCGGCAGATGCACGACCTCGCCTGACACGGTTAGCTTCCCCGCGAGTGCCGACCGTTTCAGTATGTCCTCAAAGATTTCAGGGGGAACGCCAAATTCCTCGCGTAAGGTCTCCTTTCCCATGCCGGCGACCAGAGGATGACTCCGCTGAAACGCAGCAACCGCTGCGATCAGGCGCGCCTCCAGTTCTTCGAGGGTGTCGCCGAGCACATAGCGTTCGCCGATTCGCACGACCGTACCGTCACGCAGCGGTCGCGACAGTGTTCCTTCGATGAAACTTTTTTGCCAGCCGGTCTCCGCCACTGCTGCGGTCATAGTCAGCCCGGCCGCGCCTCGCCGTCCCAGCCGCGCCAACAAGATGCTTTCCGGACCGCCAGTGTTTAAGAGCTGAAGAAATGCCTCGACAGTCTCCCGCTTCGCCTTCCGTAGCGGCGCAGCATCGAGCACAACGCCCCCTCCCAGCGTGATGACCGGAGAAAACTGTCGAAGAATAAATCGGTCCCCCGGCAACAGCAGCGCCGCCTCGGCAAGCCGCAGTCTCGCGAAGGCTTGTCCGCCTGGTGCAACCTGCTTTCCCTCGCCCAGGACGACTTCCGCAATCCCCTCCATCGCGTGGGCATGCAGATGCACCCGCGCGCGGTTCTTCAGCGGCTTGGCTGAGGGCAGCAGCGTCATCGCGACATCCACCCGCTGCGTTGCCTGAAAGGCATTTACGGGGCCGAGCATCATGCCGCGTGCCAACTCTTCAACGGTCGCCCCAGACAGGTTCAACGCGGTCCGCTGGCCCGCCACGGCCCGGTCCGCGACCGCTCCGTGAACCTGCACGCCACGCACCCGGACTGAGGTTGGTCCGGAGGGATAGACCTCCAACTCGTCTTCCTTCTGTACTGTTCCAGAAACCAACGTCCCAGTAACGACTGTTCCGAAGCCCTTCATGGTGAATACCCGGTCGATCGGCAGCCGTGTCAGGGCCGAGGAATCCCGAGCCACCACCTTCGCCGCTTCCTCGGCCAGCCGTTGCTTGAGTTCGGCTATGCCCGTCCCGGTCTTCACGCTGACTGCCACCAATGGTGATTTCTGCGGATCGAGGAACGATCCCTGCAGGAACTCTTCGACCTCAAGCCGAACTACATCCAATGTTTCGGCGTCGACGAGGTCTACTTTGGTCAACACCGTAATTCCGCGCTGCACATTCAAGAGACGGCAAATCTCGAAGTGCTCCCGCGTTTGAGGCTGGATCGATGCGTCGGCGGCGATCACCAGCAGGACCAAGTCGATCCCGCCGACTCCCGCCAGCATGTTGCGCACGAAGCGCTCGTGCCCTGGGACATCCACAAAGCCCAGCCGAAAGTGGTCGCCGCTGGCCGCGAGGTCTCCAGCCGGCAGATCTCTTAGCGGCAGATCTAAGTGCGCGAAGCCCAGATCGATGGTGATGCCCCGGCGCTTTTCCTCCTCCAGCCGGTCTGTGTTGATGCCCGTCAGCGCGCGCACCAGGGCCGTTTTGCCGTGGTCAATGTGGCCTGCGGTACCTACGATGACGGACTTCACGGGAATCAGTGTAGCCGAGGCGAATCGAGCGTGTTGCCGAGCCCTGCGTCCGCCGAAAACCGCCTGCTGGGCTATTTCCGGCGATAGGCTATGAATTTCAGGAGCAAGGCCTACAGAAAACGGGATTACAGGGCAAAGATTGGGTGGGACGAAGACAATTGACAACTCTCCCTTATGTTGTGTAACGTTCTCTCCCAATTCAACTTAGACATCTTGATACCGTGTCTGTCTCGGAGTTGGGTTCTGAATTGCTAACCTTGGAGGGTTTAGATATTTGTCAGCCCTCGCAAACAGTTGTATCTGTCCAATGCAGTTACACGAGCTGGATTTCCGCGGATCGCCGGTCGCGAAGGGGAGAAAGCCTATGAAAGCAGTCCAGGGAAAAGGTAAAGTTGTAATCGCACTGGTCACGTTTTTGTTGTTGCTGAGCGTCCTCTCATGGAGCCAAACCGGCACCTCGACTGTTCGTGGGACTGTGACCGATCCGCAGGGACGTGTTGTTCCTGGAGCGGAAGTCACGCTGACCAATCTTGCTAACAGTGCGTCCCGCACGAATAAGACGAACGGCTCCGGCGGATACAACTTTGATCTGATTACCCCCGGCGAGTATCGCCTAGAAGTGGTGGCAAAGGGGTTCAAGAAGCAGACGGTCGATAATGTCCGCGCGCTGATTGGCAAGGCATCTGAGGCCACAGTTCAGTTGGAGGTCGGGGCAGCCGGAGAAGTGGTCGAGGTTCAGGCGGTTGCTGCCGGGTTCTTGATCAACACGCAGGACGCATCTTTGGGTAACAACTTTGTTTCCGAGCAGATCACCCAGCTACCGCTCGAAGCGAAGAGCGTTCTGGATCTGCTCAGCCTGCAGCCTGGCGCCACGCGGGAAGGGTACGTCAACGGAGCGCGAGCCGATCAATCGAACGTGACGCTTGATGGCGTGGATATCAATAACGCGCAAACTGGAAATACCGAGATACCGCGAACCACGAATACCCTCGTAATCGGTCAGATCGACAATGATCGCGGCAACATTACGACAGGGCCGGTCCTGCGCCTGAATTCCGAGGCGCTCGAGGAATTTCGTGTAACTACCGCCAACGGTAATGCCAACCAAGGCCGATCTTCCGGATCGCAGATCAATCTGAGTACGAAGGCAGGCGGAAATGCGTTCCACGGTTCCGCATTCGAGTTCTACCGGAGCAAGGGATTCACAGCAAATGACTGGTTTAACAACCATTCCGGAATTGGGCGACAAGATTTGATCCGGCACACGTTCACCGGAGGCATCGGTGGCCCCATCATTAAAGATAAGGTTTTCTTCTTTTACAACTATGAAGGCCGCCGTGACGCTACCTCGACCGGTGAGACACGCGTGGTCCCGTTAAGTACTTCGCCGGACCCGGGCAATCCTAGAACACTAGGCGACGGTACCGTCCACTACTCGTACTGTATTCCGGATCCGGCGAATCCAATCAAAACACCCTGCGCTACCACGGGTATCAGTTCCTTGGACTTGGCGCAGTTGGATGCGCCGAATGGAGCCTATGGGGTTGCGGGTATTAACCCAGCGGCGCTGGCGGTCTTTCAGAATTCTGTGACGAAGTACAAGACTAATGATCCATCGCAAGGAGACGGTCTAAACACTGGCGGATTCCGATTCAATTCCCCAACGCCGCTGCACCTGAATTCGCACGTCGGCAAACTCGACTTCGTCATCACGAAGAACCAAACAGCATTGATACGGCTGAATGTTCTGGATGATCATCAGACCCTGCCGCGTTGGCTCCCAGACTCCCCGTCGCCGCAAGTATGGAGTCATCCCTGGGGTTTGGCCGCCGGGCATACTTGGACCATTGGACAAAACTGGGTCAATAACTTTCGCTATGGTTACACCCGGCAGGCCTTCACGGAAGGCGGGGACAGCTTCGGAAACGATATCGATTTCCGCTTTGTGTTCCAGCCTACGGGCGAGGCGCATTCAATTGCTCGCGTCACGCCGGTACACAATCTTACCGATGACATATCCTGGATACACGGCAACCACAGCATCCAGTTTGGAACGAATATCCGGGCTGTCAGCAACGCCCGCGTGAGCTTTGCCAATGCATTTGATTTCGCTACGACCAACCCCTCCTGGTATCAGGGTGGAGGCGATACGGAGTCAGGGAGCTTTCAGTCGTACTTGAGCGCACACCTTCTTCCGGGTGGTGTGAGCGGACAGTCCCTCAACTCCATTTCGGAAGTTCAAAACGCGGCCACGGCAGTCATCGGCCGCCTTAACCAATACAACGCCGATTTTACATTCAACAAAGATGGCAGCACTTTCAACGCTGGAACACCGTCGACGCGCGACTTTGCTACTCAGGCCTACGACTTCTACGTGCAGGATTCGTGGAAAGTCCGCCCGAATCTGACCCTGACGCTTGGGCTCCGTTATAGCCTGGAACGCCCGGTGTATGAGAAGAAGGGTTTCGAAGTGCGTCCGACCGTGCCACTCAGCACCTATTTTGCCAACCGTCTTGCGGCGGCGGCGAACGGCCAAAACTTCGGCGACCCGATTGTGGTGGATCTTTCGGGTCCTGCCAATCATAAGGGGCCAATGTACGACTGGGACAAAAAGAACTTCCAGCCGCGCGTCGCATTTGCATGGTCACCAGCTGGAACGAGTGGCAAGTCCGTTATTCGTGGTGGTTTTGGCCTTACGACTGACTACTACGGGCAGGCGCTGGCGGTGGATTTTGATCTAAACAATACGCTTGGATTCACTTCCCAATTCAACATCAATGCCAACACGTACGGCACGACAGGTGCGCTCGCACCTCCCTTCACGGCCTTCGGACAGGATGTTCGCGGGCTCCAGGGTGTTGTCGTGCCCGCAAACTTGACGTTCCCTTTGGCTCAGCCGCTCGATCAAGGCGAGCGCATCGAGACCTCACTGGATTCCAATTTGACGGCGCCCAAGCAATACGTTTGGAATCTTACTTACGAACGTCAGATGCGCGGCGGTCTTGTATTGTCGGCATCTTACATTGGACGAAAGGCCCAGCACCTGCTCGCGCGCAGGGACGTGGCAGCCTTCAACAATGTGCGTGATCCAGCCAGCGGCGTGGATTGGTACCACGCCGCGACGGCTCTCGAAAAACAGCGCCAACAACCGGGAATCGATACGAGTCAAGTCGCATCGCAGCCATTCTTCGACCACCTCTTCCCGGCCAATCTGGCAACCGTGATGGATAATGACCCATTTGTGCAATTGGTTTGCGGCGGCGACGTGGGTGTGAACCCAGGTTTTGACCCCGCATGGACGCCGACGCAGCTGTTCTATGGAATGATGAGCCGATCCCTACCATCAAATCCCGTCTTCTGTTTTTCGGGGAATGACTGGACCGACACGCAGGCGTTGGTCGATATCGGGCTAGCGGACGCCGGTTTCCCGACGCGATTCATGCAGCCACAATACGGTGCTCTTTCCGCTTGGAGCACGATCGGAAACTCCAATTACAACGCCTTCACATTTTCCGCTCGCCAGCGCCTGCATGGCCTGACGTTGGATTTTAACTACACGTTTTCGCATTCACTGGATGACGCATCGGGGTTGCAAGGAGCTGGAGGATATGGTTCGGCTTTCATCGAGAATCCCATTCGCCAACGGGACAGTTATGCCACTTCCGACTTCGACACGAAGCAGTCCATCAACGCGAGCGGAATTTGGCAATTGCCTTTCGGCAAGGGTCACTCATGGATGGGCAACGCCCCCGCGGCCGCAGACGCGATCCTGGGCGGATGGCAAATCAGCAGCATCTTCCGATGGAACACGGGCCTTCCTCAAACGGCACCGTCGGACGATGCCCGGTGGGCCACTAACTGGAATGACCAAGCCAACACGTCGCCAACAGGGTCAGTTCATACTTGCCCGACGCGCACCATCGTGGGATCCCCGAAGTTGTTTGGCTGCAAGGACGTCAATGCGGTATATCAGACGTTCCGCAATGCATATCCTGGGGAGACAGGACCCCGTAACATATTCAGGCTGCCTGGCTATGTGGATCTTGATCTCGGGATAGGGAAGACTTGGAAGCTGCCGTGGCATGAAGGGCATGAACTGCAACTGCGTTGGGACGTATTCAACGTGGTCAACCACCAGACGTTTGGGGCGATTGATACCAGTCGAACCGGATTTGGAATCGGCCGCGACCCCGCGTTGCGTGGACTGAATGCTCCCGATAACTGGTCGAACTTCATCCAGATTCAGGGTCAGCCGAGGGTCATGCAGATCGGAGCGCGTTACTCGTTCTAGGATCCCGGCAAAACAGCAACGGCCTGCAGGATTTACCTACAGGCCGTTTGCTTTGGGTGATAGTCAGCTACCTCAATTCGAGCTCGTGCCGCTCTTGACACCCGCGGCTGCTGTTTCTTCGGAGAACTCCAGCGTGACTTTCTTGCCGCCGAAGCGGATTCCGTTCAGCGAGGTTGAGCCGTCGGAGTTCTTCTGTAGAACTGTGGCATCGGACGCGCCGTTTTTGTCGAGTTCCTTCATGTGGGCAGAGGCCGTCGCTACCACTTCTTTGCCCTTGAGAATGCTGACCTTGACTTCTGGGCCTGTGCCTTCCCATGTCACTTTGTAGTCGCCAGGTTTGATTTGCGTGCCGTTGAGTTGGACTGGCTGCGTCAGCTTCATGGAACCAGACGTGGCGGCGAACAGGCTGGTGGACAGCAACAGAGCGAAGGTTAGAACCGCGATTTTCTTCATGACATTTACCCTTTTCTTTCCCCCTGGGATTTCCCGCAGGGATTCGGTTGGGGCGGCCCGGCTGCACCTTGCGCGAACAACGCTGAGGAAAACGCTTGCGTTCTTTCACGCGAGGCTTACAATTGCTGGCGCGGGGTTCAACAGACAGAGCATGTGCCGCAAAGCACTGAACCGTCGTCGCTAGATTGTTTCCGCCAGGGCCGCCAAGCACAAGCGGAGCAATCTGTTGGACCCCTACTTCTAAGGCTTACTTCTTAAAAACCCGCTCAGATCACTTGTTTTAGCCTTCAGTCCATGTCTTGGCCGTCATCTGGCCACGATTGTTCCGGAGATGAAAGCCCTTACTGGCAACTACGATGGACTCCCAGGAAAAGTTCCCCACAAAATTGAGCCCGCCGATTTTCTTTACTTTGATTCAGACGGATGGGGGAGGATGCAGTTAGCGAGGAAGAAAATCCAAAGGGACAGAGGGCAGACTAGACACTACGCGAGCGTGCGGTGTACGGGTGGTTCGAACGCGAAAGCAAGAGCGACGACGAGAGCAAAAGCAATGGCAACAGCGACCGCAAGACCACGCGGGCGAGTTCGCCCGCGACTACATTTGCTTGATTACGGAATGGTTAAAACAACTTTCCCGAAATTCTGTCGATCGAGAAGAAGTTGGAACGCGTCTGTGGCCTGCTCCATCGGAAATACATGTCCGACGATGGGCCGCAATTGGTCTGCTGCGATCCATTGCGAGAGCCGCGCCCACGCTGGCTCCATCACTTTTTTATTTCCCGCCAGCACGCTCAACCACAATCCGTGCACGCTGGTTCCTTTTGAATAGAGCGCGCGCGGATCTAACGTTCCCGGTTTTCCTGTGGCGGCGCCGTAAACGATGACACTGCCAAACTCGCGCAGGCATTTCACGCTCTTAAGGGTGTGTTCGCCGCCGAGCATTTCGAAGACCGCATCGACGCCTTCCCCCGAAGTCATTTCCCGGATTGCTTCTTCATAGTCGCGCTCGCGGTAGTTGATGCCGTGGTCGAGGCCCAACTCTTTCACGCGCGCGAGCTTCTCTGCGGAGGAGGAAGTTCCATACGTTTCGATGTCCAGCAGTTTGCCGATTTGCACCGCTGCTGTACCCACGCCCCCCGCAGCAGCGTGGATCAGGACGCGCGGCCTCGTCGCCTCTATTGCCCGGCTTACTAGCCCCGCCTTCCAGTACGCCAGATACGCCGTGAAGTAGTTCACGGGAAATGCGGCGCCCTCCTGCGACGTCCAATGCGCGGGAACTGGCCAGAGGTAATTCCGCCGCCCTGCGACGGTTTCCGCAAAGGCTCCCCACTGTGCGTATCCCATCACACGGGCTTTAGTGCCATCGAGTTCTCCGCAGTACTCGCGACCGGCGATGAGCGGTGGAGGCGGGGTTCCGGGGTAGCCGCCGGCGGCTGACATGATATCGGCGAAATTTATGCCAACGGCCTGCGTGCGGACAATAACCTCTCCTGCCGCGGGTTGCGGCGAGGGCATATCCCGCACCGTCAGGACCTCAGGCCCGCCGTACTGCGGAATGACGATGGCCTTCATTTGCTGAGTTTAGCAAGCATTCGCAAGTGACCCAGCGCAAACTCAGCCAGTCGCCCCGGGTATATACTGGATATGCATTTTGGAAGTACTTAGGCTGTGAATAAAAAATTCATAAGAGTTTCATATTGAGACCGGCTGCCTAGATTGGATCTGGTGCCGCGGGAAGTGGTGGTGGCTGTACTGAATTCTTGGAGGCCGCCGAACTTCCTGGGAGATTTCTCCATGGACTTATTTGTTGTTCGCCTTATTTTTATTGTTGTTGTGGCGGTTGCCTGTTATGTGGTCCAACCGTTCAACCAGTCGCCGCAGGTCGATGCTGGGCTCGGTGTTCTTATTGGCTCTGCCATCATCATTTTTGAGTGGCGCCTGCGTTTGGCCAGCCTTACACGCCTGATTGGCGCCGCCATTGGAAGCATTCTCGGCATTCTGGGCGCGTATTTATTCACGCTGGTTCTGCGCAATAGCATGCCGGCCGGCCACACTCTCAGCTTCCTGCAAATCCTGATCATGCTGCTGATGGCTTACGTGGGCCTGGTGGTGGGCGCGAACAAGGGCTCGCTGCTCAATTTGGCGGCGTTGGGCGGGCTCTTCGGTGGCGAGAAGCAGGGCAGGAAGGCTCACAAGATTCTTGACACCAGCGTCATCATTGACGGCCGCATCTCGGATATTGCGGAGACCGGGTTTCTTGATGGAGTCATCGTGATTCCGCAATTCGTTTTGCGCGAGTTGCAGATGGTGGCTGATTCCGCCGACTCCATGAAGCGGAACCGAGGCCGGCGTGGGTTGGATATTTTGCAACGCTTGCAGAAGGTGGCGTCGCTCAACATTCAAATCGTGGAGGATGATTTTCCGGCAGTGCGGGAAGTGGATCTTAAGCTCATCGAGCTGGCGAAAGTTTACGAAGGCAAGATCATCACCAACGACTTCAATTTGAACAAAGTTGCACAATTGCAGGGCGTGGAAGTTTTGAATATTAACGAGCTTGCTAATGCCTTAAAGCCAATTGTTCTTCCCGGCGAGATCATGCACGTTTTTGTCCTCAAGGAAGGCAAGGAATATAACCAGGGCGTCGCCTATCTCGATGACGGAACCATGGTTGTGGTCGACAATGCGCGTAAGGCGATCGGTAAGACCATCGACATTTCGGTGACATCCGTCCTACAGACGACGGCGGGCAAGATGATTTTCGGAAAATGGGACGAGCGCATGGCGCAGCGCACGGACCAGGTTGCTCGGCCCGAGCCCCGTCCGCCGCAACCCGCGACCGAGATTAAGAAACCGCAGCCGATTGTCATGGAACCACCGGGCGAGTAAGCATCGGTAGCGGGGAAGAAATTCCCGCGGATTGAAAGATGCCGGACGGGCCCCGCCCTTGCCGACTAGGTGAGGACCCGACCCGGCATCCTCTCTCCGGAGCTACAGAGAGTTCAGGAACGCGATCAGCTGCTGTTGCTGCGCTGGCGAAAGATCCTCTTGGAAGTATTCACTTGGCCCACGAGCCTCGCCGCGGTGGCGATTGATTGCGTCGGCCAGAGACAGCGACTTCAGGTCGTGCATGAATCGCGTTTTGGTGCGCAAACCCCAGAGAGGAGTTGTGCGCAGCTTGTTGATGTTGTCGGCGGGGCCACCTTGCACGATGCCGTCGCCGGTGCCTACATCGTGCAACAAGAAGTCACTGTAGACTGCGAGTCATAGATCCATCTCCTCAAAAATAGGGTTTGTCCGCACGCCCCGGCCAGGGTGTGAGCGGACGAGTTGCGGGTTTTCGGGTCAGCGTCGCTGAACCGGACTTCACTTGAGGACGAAAAGAGGCCTCACGGAGGGCTCCGTGCGGTTTCAACGAAGTACGGCGAGCTTTATTCCCAGCGGAAGAAGAATTTCCGAAGAATTATTGTGTGGAAACAGCCGACGCACTAGCGCGGCGCTACGGGATCCGAGGGTTGTGTGGGAGGAGTCGTGACCACGGGCGCCAGGTAGTCCAGGAGTTGCTGGGCGGCGTCCCGCTGCTCGCCGCCGACGCTATTGGGTACGAGCAGGTAGCACGGAATCTGGGTCGAGCAGGCCTTGCGCGCGTGCGCGAACTCGGTGACCAGGTTTGGGTCGACCGCCGCTTCTTGCTCCGAATTCAGAACAATCATTTGGGCTCGTTCGCGGTAGGCGGGGTCGGGAAGGCGGTCGTAAAAATTGGCCTCCAGCACCTCGGAAACCATGATCTTCCGGCCGGAAGGCAGGGTAGCGCGCTCGTGGCTGAAAGAGCGAAACTTTGCAGTCAGGAAGGGTTCGTAGAGTGAATTCATCTGTCCGTAGACGTCCACGTGGACGAAGTTGTCGACCTGTTTTTTGCCCTTGCAGGCCGAAAGCAACAGCAACGCCGCAGCACAGGTGAGTACAAGGGGAAGCTTGTTGAGCATCATGGGCTTGGCAAAATTCTAAAACAAAACCCGCTGTTTGGACTAGACGAGCATCCGCTCGTATACTGGGCATCCCATGAAAGTGTTTGTCATCTTGCCGGCCGCAGGACTGGGCACGCGCATGGCGCCCTTGGCGGCTCCGGGCAAGAAGTCCGCGCCCTCGAAGCAGTTTACGGAGCTGGCAGGTACCCCGATCCTGATCCACACGCTGCGGAAGTTTGCCGCTGTGCCGCAAGTGACGGAAATCTGGGTGGCGCTGCGGCAGTCCGAAATTGCCGGGTTCCGGGCGCGTCTTGAGCAGGAAGCACCTGACGTTCTGCAGAAGAAGGTGGAGTTCGTGGAGGGCGGTGAACAGAGGCAGCAATCCGTGGCCAACGCTTTGCGTGCCATACAGGCCTCAGCGGAGGACCTTGTGCTGGTGCACGACGCGGTGCGACCTTTGGTGACTGCGGAGATTATTGCGGACGTGTTGCGAGCCGCGGAAAAACATGGCGCTGCCATTGCTGGCTTACCCGCTGTTGATACGGTGAAGCAGGTCGAACGAAAACCCGAGGGCGCGGTGATTCACACAACTGTTCCGCGCGCCAGCGTAGTGTTGGCACAGACTCCGCAAGGCTTCCGGTATGAACTTTTGAAGAAAGCGTTCGACGACGCGGGGGCTGACGGATTTTTAGGCACGGACGAGTCTTCGCTCTTGGAGCGCGCGGGAATCCCAGTGGCTGTGGTGATGGGATCGCCACGGAATCTCAAGATTACTGCGCCGGCTGACATGGAGCTGGCGGAGTTTTACCTCAAGCATTAGGCAGCGGAGGTCATGGCCAAAACTAAAGCAAAAACGAAAGCGTCGAACTTACCAACGCGCATAGGGTTTGGCTGGGACTCGCACGCCTTCAAGACCGGCATTCCCCTGTTGATTGGAGGCGTGAAGCTGGACTACGACAAGGGTCTGGGCGGCCATTCTGATGGCGATGTTCTTCTGCATGCCATTACGGATGCGCTGCTGGGTGGGATTGCGGGACCAGATATTGGAACTTTGTTTCCGCCGTCCGATCCGCAATGGAAAGGCGCGGATTCAGTCGTGTTCCTGCAAGAAGCGTTACGGCGGGTAGCGGCCGCGGGATATGCCGTTGCGAATCTCGATTCGACGCTCATTCTCAACGCGCCCAAGATTGGGCCTCATGCTGCGGAGATTCGTTCCCGAGTCGCTAGTTTGCTAGGAATTCCCGAGGATTGCGTCGGTTTGAAGGCTAAAACGCCGGAGGGTTTGAACAACGACAACGCGGCGGTGGCGCATGTGGTTGTGTTCTTGACCAAAAGCAGGCGGAAGTTCCCCAGTCGGTAACAGCGCCGGGGTCTATGCCGCGTTTTCTTCCCGGGTAAGTAGATTTACGGAAAAAGCGGGTGTTGTCCTTAGAACCGTTTCTCGGAACCCGTTGCTAAAGAGAATGCGCCTGCACTTCTCCGTATCACACATTTCATGATGGAGTTCGAACACGGCATTTTTGACCTTGCTCAGCAAATCCTCATAGTTTTCCAGGAACAACAGCTCCGCCCCCTCGATGTCGCATTTCATGAGATCAATCTCTCCGATTTGATCCATCAGGAGATTGAGGTCGATGAATGGGACGGAATGGCTATGCAGAGATTTGCCGTGCATGATCGTGTTTTTAACGTGAATGGCGGACTCCTGGAGGGAGGCGCTGCCAGTCCGCTTTCCCACCAATCCCTGCACCATTCGGAGGTTGACTTCCGGCAAGGCTTGGGCCTTCAGGCGCCTCTCGAGTTCAGCAAATACTGAGGGACTGGCCTCGACCATTGTGACCTCGACGCGGCACCCGGGACGGGCTTGCCGGACCAGGTCGATGACGCGCAGCGTGAAAAATCCGACATTGGCGCCGAGATCGAGAACCGTGAGCGGACGCAGTGGAGAACATTTCTCCAGAGCCTGCAGAATAGGGGCATCGTACTCGCCGTTCACAAAAATATCGTTGTAGACCCACCACTCTCCATGGCTTGACACTTGCAGAGTAATTCCCGTGCGCAGCGTATTTTCCAGCTTCATCCACTCATACAGGGACTGGTAGAGCAGCCGACTCTTGATTCGCCAGTAGCGATCTCGAATGCGCAATTGGATCGACTTAGGCAAAGCACCCACTGCAGCGCTCAGCAGCTTCATGATCATAAGGACAGCGGTCCAGCCCCTGAGAGGAAAGTATAGCAACCGGATGTAGTGCCAGAAGCAGTTCGGTGCGTTTTCCTGGCGGCCTGAGGGCTCCTCGCGTGATCAGAACAAGACATCTTGGCTGGGGAGGCCGACTTCAGTGGACCTGAGACCGAACCGAGTATCCGGATGCGAGGGCAAAGACATGCCGTGCTTCTCGCGCAGTTCGGCAAGGAGGCGGTTGATGCGCTTGCCGTAGTCGGGCGGGAGGAAGGCGCTGTTGGCGTAACGCTTACGGTAGGTCTCAACGAGATGCGGGAATTCTTTTTCCAGAAAAGGAAGAAACACGGCCGCGGCGCAGGGCTTGAGAAAGAGCGGTCCGGCGAAGATCGAGGTGGCATTCGCTTCTTTCGCTGCGAGAACCAGGGCGCTGAGGTCACTGGGCGCATCTGTGATGCCGGGCAATAACGGCGCGCAGTTCACTCCTGCAGGGATGCCGGCGAGGTTGAGCTTGCGGACCGCTTCCAGGCGGAGGTCCGGACGCGGCGCTCGCGGCTCTAGTATGCGCGCTAGATCGGTGTTTACCGTGGTGACGGTGAGGCTGACGTGGATGCTGTTGTGCATGGAGATCTGACGCAGCAGTTCCGCATCGCGAAGAATCAGATCGGACTTGGTGATGATGCCGAGGAGCAGTCCCCGGTGTTGGGCGAGTTCCTCGAGAATTCCGCGGGTGACGTTGTAACGGCGCTCTGCTGGCTGGTAGGGATCGGTGGCAGTGCCAATCGCAATGCTCTGGTTTGGGCGAACCTTCTTCAAATCTTGGCGAAGCAGCCATGCGGCTTGTTGCTTGACATAGATTTTCTGCTCGAACGCCAGCGGGTCGCGCAGCTCCATGAACTCGTGGGTGTAGCGCGCATAGCAGTATTTGCAGCCGAATTCGCATCCGCGATAGGGATTGATCGCCCACTGGAAGGGCAGACGGCGCCCAGATTTTACGCGGCCTAGGACGGATCGAGCGGGGAGTGAGAAATACTCGATGTGGTGACCCTCGCGGAGAGGATCGGCGTGCGCGGCCAGGCGGGCAATGCCGATAAGAGGGGCGGGGCCGGAGTCGGGAAAGAGTGGAAGGGTGGGCATTGACATTCGCTTTTTATTCGCCTACGATAGCGTGCAAAGTCGATGCTGTCAAGCGGCTCGGGAGTAGACTCTTCGGGAGCATCAACGCAGGGAACCGGGAATGGAATCGGGAAGAGGATGCATGAAAAAGCTTTCGGCCTTGATGGTGGTTTTGAGTTGCACGGTTTCTCCAGTAGCTAGGGCGCAGGACAAAACTGCCGCGGATTGGCGCACGCCCACTGAAATCTGCGAATACCGCTGTACGCCGCGGTATGACGAGACGATGGCTTACATCCGCCGCATACAGATTGCCGCGCCCAAGCAGGTGAAGATCGAGCCTTGGGGAAAGACTGGAGAGGGCCGCGAGTTAGTGGGCGTGATCGTCTCCAAGGATGGCGTTTTCGACCCCGCCGCCGCTCACAAAGGCGACCGGCCCGTTGTCTATATCCAGAACGGAATCCACGCGGGTGAGATTGAAGGCAAAGATGCCTCCCTGGCGCTGTTACGTGACATGGTGGTGACTAAGACTCGCGCCAGTTTGCTCGACAGAGCCATCGTGATTATTGTTCCCGTCTACAACATCGACGGCCACGAGCGCGTGTCGCGCTACAACCGCATCAATCAGAATGGCCCGGAAGAGATGGGCTGGCGAACGCAGTCGAACAATCTGAACCTGAATCGTGACTATGTGAAGGCGGATGCGGTGGAGACGCGCCAATTCCTCGCCTATTTCACGAGGTGGTTGCCCGATTTCTTCATCGACGACCATGTCACCGACGGCGCGGATTATCAATACGATGTGACTTACTCAATCGATTTCGGTCCAGATGTGGACCCGGCTTTGGCGGCGTGGCAGCGCGACGAATTGCGGCCATTCATTGAGAAATCAGTCACGGACAGCGGGCATTTGATCGGGCTCTATGTCGGGGTGGGTGAAGCGGATCCGATCAAGGGCTTGAAGATGGTGCAGGACGAGCCCCGCTTTTCGACCGGCTACATGATTCTGCAAAACCGCCCGGGCCTGCTTGTGGAAATGCACATGCTGAAGGATTACAAGACGCGCGTGCTCGGGAATTACGAACTGCTGCGCGCCATTCTGGAGAAGGTGGACACCGATGCCGGCAAGCTGATCCAGATGAACCGCGCGGCGGATGCTGCGATGATCGCCGGGGGAAAGGCGTATGATCCGGCGCGAAAGATGGCTCTGCGCACAGCTCCGAGCGCCCGGTCTGCGCCCTTTCATTATTTGGGGTACAAACGCAAGCGCGTGCTGAGTGAAGTTTCTGGCGGGATATGGAATCAGTACACGCGCGAGCCGGAAAACATCGACCTTCCTGTGTATAACGACTTTCAGCCTACTTACTCCGTTGCGCCGCCCCGGGCTTACATCGTTCCCGCGCAGTGGACGCGTGTGATCGATGTGCTGCGTGCTCATGGCGTGCAGATGCAACCCACAACTGCGGCGTGGGAGGGCCAAGTGGAGACGTACCGTTGCGAGCCGCATTGGCACAACACGCTGTTTGAGGGGCGGCATCCGATCTCGATCGGAGATTTTGCGGACATCAGCCACTATCAGCCGATGTGCAGAGCGGTGAAAGAGAAGCTCTGGTATCCGGCGGGATCAATGTTGGTGCCGCTCGATCAGCGCACGGCTAAGATAGCTGTTCACTGGTTGGAACCCGATGCGCCGGATTCCGCTGTGCAGTGGGGGTTTTTCGACGCCATTTTCGAGCAGAAAGAATATGGCGAACCTTATGTGCTTGAACCGCTGGCGCGCGAAATGCTGGCCAAGGATCCTGCGCTCAAGGCGGAATTCGAAAAGAGGTTAGCTGAGGATAGAGCCTTTGCTGGCGATCCTGACGCGCGGCTGGGCTTTTTCTATGATCACTCGCCCTATCATGATTCCAGAATTGGGCTCTACCCTGTGGGGCGTTTGGCGACGCTGGAGGGTGTGCCGCTGCGATGATCCTTGCCTGCCTTGTAATGGCTCCCGAAAAATTCAATTTCTTACCTCAAGCTTTCCCCAGCGGCTAAAGCCGACGAACAAAACAAGGACTTATCGCAGGCCTGAAGGCCTGCGCCGCCCAAAAGGAAGAAGCCGTTGCGGCTTTTCCGCAAGCTGTTTAGCGAGTGAATTTGTAGCCGAGGCCTGCCACGGTTGCGATTAGCGACGGCCGCTTGGGATCATCTTCCAGTTTCTGACGCAGGCTCGCTACGTGGACGTCAACGGTGCGCGTGAACGTCTCTGTGCTATAACCCCATACTTCCTTCAGCAGGACGTCACGGGATAATGTTGTCCCCGCGTTCTCGACGAAATAGCGCAGGAGTTGGAACTCGCGAGCCGACAGGGGGACGACATTGCCATCCCTGGAAACCGAAGTGCCTCGTAAGTCCACCGTGACGCTGCCGAACTGATGGACGGCTCCCGCGGGCGAGCTGCTTGCCCGCCGCAGGAGCGCTTCGATTCGCGCCAAAAGCTCCATCGCATCAAAGGGTTTTGTCATGTAGTCATCGGCACCGATTTTCAATGCGAGCACTTTGTCAATCGTTTGGCCGCGGGCGGTCAGCATCAGGATGGGCACGAGGACTCCAGCCGCGCGGATGTCCCGGCAGACATCGAAGCCATTTTTTCGCGGGAGCATCACGTCCAGCAGGACAAGATCAGAAGTTCTTCGGGAAGCTTTCTGAACGGCCTCCTCGCCATCGACTGCGAACTCAACTGAATATCCCTCGGCTTCGAGACGATCTCCAAGGGCCATGCGAATGACTTCGTTGTCTTCCACCACAAGAATTCTTGTGCTCATGCTTTAGGAATGGGAGTCCACTTCCGGCGTCGCCAACGACCATGAGTCGCTGCGGCTGTCCTGAGCGGGTAAGTGTATCGTGAATTTGCTACCCTTCCCTGGCTCACTTGTAACCGTGAGCCTGCCCCCCATGGCTTCGACCATATTCTTTGCCAGCGGCAGTCCTAACCCACTGCCATGGATTTGCGCGGCTACGACCGCGGGGCTCCGATAGAAAGGCTCAAATATGTGCTTCAACTCCTGCGGCTCCATTCCAAGGCCGTGGTCTTCGACCGTGACCAGGATTTCCTTGTCCCGGTAAGGGTCGTTCGTGATCGAAGCTTCCACGCCGATCCAGCGGCCCGAGCCGCTATACTTCACGGCATTCGCAAGCAAGTTTTGCAGGCACTGCGTCAGGGCCATGACGTCGGCGGTTACTTGAGGCAAGCCAGGTTGAATCTTTCGGCGTACGGTAAACCCTGAAGAGTGGCCCAGGGTCGGCGTGCCCTTGACGCTGGCATCGATGACTTCAGCGACGTCTACGAGTTGCAGATGGTAACGGTGGCGATTCTTCTCCGTCGCGGAAAACAGGAGAATCTGTTCAATCAGATCGCTGAGTTGTTTGGCCTGACGCAGGATGGCCGCGCCGTAGCGCGTCATCCTTTCCTGGTTGTCCACCAGGCCATCGGCAATGTTCTGTGCTGCCGAGACGATTCCTGTGACAGGGGTGCGGAGTTCATGAGAGACACCGGCGACAAAATCGACCTGGGATTGTGCCAGGCGACGGGCGCGCTGACTCGTGATGATGATCAATCCCATGGTGGTGGCCAGAATCAGTAGTACGCCAAAGTTGATTGTCAGATTTCTGCGATAGGAAGCCGCGACCGCCGCTTCCACCGAGCCCTCACGGTGCCTTGCCAGAACCGTCCAACCACTCTCCCCGGGAACGTAATGAATGGGATCGATGTGGGGTGGTCCTCCCTCATGGTTTTCAGGATTCGGTTTCGGGGGATTCGATTCGGGCGGTTTCGCCTGCCCACCGGGGCGAGCCGGGTGGGGAGGGGCGCTGAAGGTGAACATTCGTTCGAAGGGCAGCTGGCGTGTGCCAAGGATCGAAACCGGGGGACCGAAGAGATTGAGCGCGGCGTCGGCGGCCTCGTCTCCTGGCCTGCCAAATGTGTCATCGGTGGAATAGATCGTGCTTCCCGAACCTTTGTTCGCGATCACTGCAAGCTTGTAGGCCGATTCGGAGTCTTTCCCGAAATAGCGTTGAGCGAGTTCCGGGAAAATATGGTCGCCCAGGGTTTCCAGGTTTAGGCGGATCACTATCCACGCGAGCGTCGGAGGCCGGCCTCCACCAGGCGAGCGATTGTCTATTTCCAGAACAGGATGCACTAGAGCAGGGATGCTTTCGTCGATCATCCATGGGAAAGATGGCGGTCCGGGTGCCGGAGGCGAGCGGTCGAATGCAGGCGCGTTATGCGCATTCGCGATTGCATTCGCTCCACCATAGCCAATGAACCGTGGGCTCATTTGGCGCAGCCGTTGCCGAAGAGGCGAATATGCCGCTGGCCAATCGTTTATTGGCGGATCCATTGGCGGATCTATTGGCAGATCGGCGGCCGCGACCTCGGGGCGTTTTCCGTTGAGCCGCAGGAACTCGGGGCTCTCGCCGTCGATCACCCGCCAGACATAGACCTCCGCGACTAGATTCGGATGAGTGGAGGCTTGGCGCCAACGGTCAACCCGTCTCGCGTATTCCTGCGACGCCGTGGCGCGCGGGATTTCGTAGTCTGCCTGGAACTCACGGCAGAGAGGGGCCAGCTCGCGTTCGACTCCCTGGCGGAAGTCCATCAGTGAACCCTGCAGGCTGGCGCGCATCTGTTGGGTGGTGGCATCGCTCACTTGCCTGGTGGAACGGTACTGCAGCAAGGCAAGGAAGACCAACACCGCCGCAAGTCCCAGGACCAGGACATACCAACGCAGATTCTCGGATGACAGGAAGCTCAATTTGGTTCGCACGCGTTCACGCAGTTCGAAAACATCCGGATGCGACAGAATTATAGGTCGACCGGCCGCGAAGGCCGTGGATTGCGGGGAAGGGCCAGTACGAACATAGAGCAAGCGACCCCTATGCCGTGTAAATTCCATGTAAAGAAAGCCCCGTTTACATCCTCCTTACAAAGTGTTTTCTCAGACTTTACTTTGACTTCCCGAGTTTCATGGTCTGCTGTGGATAGTCCCATGCATAGTTTTGGCGGCGGACCAGGCGGGCTGGTCTAACGATCACGCCAGGAATCAGGAGCGAAAAGCAAAATGATAAAAGATGTGACTCGGCGCGATGCGATTCGAGTTGGCGGCGTTGTCTTTGTAAGTGGTGCTCTCGGCGCGCTCCAAGCAGCGCTGACCGCATGCAGTTCGCCTGCGAGTTCGAGCAGTTCGACGAGTACGACCAGTTCGTCCGGTACGTGTGTTGCGTCCACCAACGTTACGCGTGGCCCTTACTTTGTCGACAACCAGTCCGACGCCAATATTCCCAGCGATGACGTGGACCCTTCGATTACCGAGCGCTCCGATATCCGCTCTGACTCGAAAGGTTCTTCGGGAACTCAGAGTGGACTTCCGCTCTATCTGACAATCAATGTCAGCTCCTACAGCAGCGGTGCTTGCACGCCAATTGCGAACGCTCAGGTGCACATCTGGCACTGCAATGCGCAAGGAGTCTACTCGGATGTGCAAGCCGGGTCGAATGACAATGGTGCGGATCTCACGGGAGAGAATTTCCTGCGTGGCTACCAGACTACCGACGCGAACGGCAAGGTGAGTTTCACCACCATTTATCCGGGCTGGTACAGCGGACGAACTGTTCACATTCACGTCAAGGTTCGCGTGTTTGATTCCTCGGGCAACGTTACGACCGAGGCTACCACGCAGCTGTTCTTCGACGACACGGTGAGCGATAGCGTCTACTCGGCCAACTCCGACTACAGTCGAAGCGGGACTCGCGACGTGCTGAATTCCAGCGACTCCATCTACGGCGAGGAATCCCCGGCGCTCCTCGTGAGCCTGACCGGCTCGAGCCAGACGAGTTATGCCGGGACGATCTCAATTGCGATCACTTCTGGAACGATCTACGCCTGAGGCGGCATCGGGTTTGTAGTCCGACGAACGCTAGGTGTACTTCTGAGTCGCTGTGCCCTTCCGAGTGGCAAGTCCGGGCGCGAATCTGCGTTCTTTTCACAGACGCGGAGTTTACGAAAAGCTTACATACCGTTTACACCGCGGTCTTCCACTGCATCGTCTAATCAGCTAACGCTACTTGATGTTGAATTTGAAAAACCGAGGAGAAAAGAATGAAGACAATTTCCATATTCGTAATTGCGCTGGCTCTGGGAACGGGCGCGGGTGTGGCGCTCGGGAAGGGGCCTCATTGGAGCGTGGATGCCGCTGGCGCTACTGCGAGAACCACCGCCGATGGCGCCAGTAACGCCGCGTTTCGCGACGGACTCTACCAGGCAAAGCTTGCCCGCCAGCGGGGCAGTGGCGTCCATGTCGCAATAGGTCGCTGGAGATCCGATGAAGACCGGGCGTCGTTTGCGGCCGGCTATCAACAGGGCTTCGCGCAGGCCTCGGGTGGCAAACACCGGGCGAACAAGGAGGCCCTTCGAGTTTGATCGCGTGAGTCGAGCCCTTCCCCCACACTAAGGACCTCTCGCCAGGGAGGTCCTTAAGTTTTGCGCGCAAAATTCCAGCTTGCGTACAAAACAAAAGAGCCTCTCTTGCGAGAGGCTCTTTATTGGGGGAAGAATGGCCGACTGAACGGCCTTGTACCGACCGACTACTTGGTCTGCGGCTGATCCGCTGGGGCGGCCGGTGTGGCGCCGGACGCTAGCTGATCCAGATTATTCTTCAACAGGCTGACTTCGACGCGGCCACCGCTGATGCGGATGGTCTTGCCGTCGGCGTCTGTCTTCGGCGCGTTGCCCATGCCGACCACGAAGATCCGGTAGACCGGAATCTCATGATTGAGCACGAGGTAGCGGACCACGGCATCGGCCATCTTCTGCGAGTTGCTGATGGCGGTTTGTCCGTGACCGGACGAGAAGCCCTGCACTTCGACCACATAGCCGCGCTGGTCCTTCAAAGTGGTGGCCATGCCGTCGAGCGCTTCCTTGGCAGCCTTGCTCAAAACGTTCTGTCCTGGGCGGAAGCGGATTTCAGCCTGGTTGATGGGATGATATTGATCGATGTTGCCTACGGCCGTCTCGACGCCAGTCAGGCGTGTGTTGGCGGTCTCAGCGGTGGTCTGGGCGGTATTGGCGCGGTTGCCGGCGTCGATCGCGTGCTGGTCGGCTTCGCTGGCCTTGTCAGCAGCCAGCTTGATGCCAGCCTGGGCGCGGGAGTCCGTGTCCTTGATGGAGCGCGTGTTGCCGGCGGTCAGCTCATCGAGTTCGTTGAGGCGATCGGCCACGGGGTGCAATTGGCGCTGCACATACTTCTTGCGGGCGAAGGGGTTGACCCGGCCCCAAAAGCCTTCCTTGGTTTCGATGGCCAGCGGGGCCTTGCCGGTGGCGTTGTTCGAGGCGGTGGCGGCCGGTGCTGCAGCGGCGGGGGTGGTGGTCTGGGCAAGCGCCGGCAGCGCAAACAGCGCGGCGAACAGGATAGCTACGATGCGGTTCTTCATGTGTTTCCTCCAAGGAGGGGAAGTCAGGAGAACCCCTCCGAAAGCCAGCTATGGCTATGATTTTATTACGGCAAGTTCGAGGTCTGGACGGAATTTTCGACGCCCGTCCTACCCCTTGTGAATAACAGGTGAACTGCCAAACCGGCGATCAGCATGTTCTCCCGTAAGTGCTTGGTTTACAAGGGGATTCTTGCCGGTACGCCGGTTGGTACCCTGAGAAAGGCTTTGCGCACGGTAATTTTGCCGGACACTGAATATAAAAAGTACGGATTGAAGGAAAGGGGGCCTCACCCGCAGAACTTTTTGTGTTGGGTCAGGATGAAGGGGTCGGTCATGCCAGCGATGTAGTCGCAGATTACGCGGGGTAGTGGGTCTTGTAGGGACTTTTCGCGGTAGGCGGAAGGGAGATCGCTGGGGCGGCGGAGCCAGTAGTGGAAAAGGTCTTGGATGACGCGTTGGGCTTCCTGCTTTTCGGCTTCGAGGGCTTTACTGAAATAGAGGTTCTGGTAGAGGAACTCTTTGCAGGAGACGCGGTCGCGCTCCAACCCAGCGTTAAAGCTGCCTAGGTCGAAGCCGACGCATCGCTCGGGGTGGCGGCGGACATCGTCGACGGTTTGGATGTTGGCAGCCGTGATGCGGGCAGTGGTGCCTTCAATCAGGCCCGTCACGAAGCGGTTGAGAAGGCGCTTCAGCGTCTCGTTGAATTTGAGTTTTTCTGGAGCGGCAGGATAGAGACTTTCTACTTCGTGGTAGAAGGCCTCAAACACCGGAAGTCCGGCGCGGATGGTTTTCAGGGTCAGCAGGTGGGCTTCGAAGCCGTCGTCGAGATCGGCGGTGTCGTAGGCGATTTCGTCGGCCAGGTCGATGAGCTGGGCTTCGAGTGGCGGGCGTTGATCGAGAAGATATTCGGCTAGTTCTGGATGATCTTTTGTGCTGTAGTCGTGGGAGTGCTTGATGATGCCTTCGCGGACTTCAAACGTTAAGTTCAGTCCACGGAACGCAGCATAGCGCATCTCGAAGTCTTCCACGATGCGCAGCGCATGCAGGTTGTGATCGAAGAAGAGTCCGTGCTCGCGCATGGCGGCGTCGAGGGCGCGCTCTCCCGCGTGGCCGAAGGGCGGGTGGCCGACGTCATGAACCAGCGCCAGAGTCTCCACCAAGTCCACATTGAGGCCGAGCTGATCGGCGATGGTGCGGGCAATTTGCGCGACTTCCATGGTGTGTGTGAGGCGGTTGCGGAAGTGGTCGGAATAGCGGCGGGTGAATACCTGAGTTTTGGCTTCGAGGCGGCGGAAGGCGCGCGCGTGAATGACGCGATCGCGGTCGCGCTGGAAATCGTTGCGGTAGGGATGCGACGGCTCGGAGTAGCGTCGGCCCCGCGAATCTTCCACGCGCACGGCGTAGGTGGCCAGCATGGGGTGAGTTTAGCAGTTGGCGTCCAGCGATTTGCCGGCGACTTCTGCCCAACGTGAAAACGTGAGCGATGACAACATCTGTCATCGCTCACGTTCGGTTTTGATTTGGCAACCTCAACCTAGGGAACTGCAGCCGTGGAAACGCTGACCTGCGGAGCCCCAACGGCGATCGCCAAGCCCGCGGCGGCATTCACCAACTGGGAATTCGCAAACGTAGTCTGGTTCCAGGTGGAGCTTCCCGCCAGCCGGGTCGATATCGTGGTTCCGCCCGCCACAAAGGTTCCTGCCGGTGTCGCCACAACTTGCGTGCTGGAGCTGATCTGGACCTTGGGTTGGAAGCTTCCGCCCACTGGACGGTAGACCGTGTAGGTTCCAGGGCTGATAGTCGTTTGAACATATGCAGCCACCGCGTTGCCACTTCCATCCACTGCTACTCCGGCAACGCCACCCGCTCCGCTGGAAATCAGCGAGGCCGGAGCGCTCCATATGCCGCCCGATCGCACCGAGTAACGGACTCCGGCGTTGACCAGGTAGACGAGTACAGCGGTACCCTCATTGCCCAGCCCTACTTTGGGCTGGCGTTGGCGGTAGACTCCCGATGCAGCGACCGTTACCGGTGCTGCCCAGGTTCCGCTGGCATCACGGCTGATGGCGATCACCGCGCCCGACAGAATTCCCGGAACGCCTTGCACCGCGACCGCCTGCCCGCTCGAGTTTACGGCCAGGTTTGTCCAGCCGAAACAGGTAGTGGCCGTGGAGATGGTCTGGGCTGAACCGAAGCCTCCAGCAGCACTGCCGGTCTCGGTCCTCAGGCTGCACGTGATCGGACTTGGATTGGTGATCTCTTCCCAAACTAGAGTGGCTTGGCTGTGGCTATCGAATCCGATACCGGGAAGGCCGTTGCCGCTGCCGGCGCGGTAAGCGTTCGCCGAAATCGTAATGGTACTGCCCCAGTGTCCGCCGGTGTAGAACCGCGCCTGGACGGTGTTGGGGTTAAAGGTGTTGGTGGTACCGAAGAGCCACACGGCCAGGACATCGCCGTTTGGAGCGACGGCGATGTTCGCTGCTGCGGTCGCCGACGACAAGGTCACAGGACTTCCCCATACGCCGCCGGACTGCACGGATGCTTGCAGACCTCCGGAGAGCGGGGTGAAAATGACGGCGGATGTTCCGCTGCCATTGGTTGAAACTGCTTGGCCGTTGCCGTTGGCAACGAGCTGCGGTGAACTCCAAGTCTGGGCTATTGCCATGCCCGATAGTGCAAAGGCACAGGCCACCACGAGCAACGTGGCTACATGGGAACGTGTACGGAAATCGTGCATTATTGACCCCCTGAGGCAATGGCACGCCCTTCTGCCTCTTTAGATTTTTGATTTTGTTGATGAAATCGCCGCGGGCGTTGCATCTTGGGACGTTCCGACGCAACCGGCGATACGGCGGGAAGGTTAGCGCTGATCCCGGAATTCCGCAAGTGCTTACTAGTACTTAGCCAGCGGAATAAAAGTAAAAAAATTGTAACGAGGTACTAGGAGCCCGCGCGGATGCGGGTCAGGATTTCGTCGGCTTTTGGAATGTCCGGCACGGTTTCACTGACGCGGCGCCATTGTTCCATGCCCTGGGTGTCGATTAGGAGGGTGGTGCGAAGAGCGAGGTCGTTGTCGCCTCTTCCGGCGGGGTGGAGTAGTCCGTACTTGCGGATGACTACAGTGCCGGAGTCGCTAAGGACAGGGAACCGCTTTTGAGCGACCTTTTCCCATACGTTGCGGTTGTGCTCCACATCATCCACGCTGATGGCGACGATTCGGGTATCGAGCTGGTTGAAGTCGCCCTGGTGCCGCGCGAACTCGCGCAGTTGCATCATGCAGAAGGGTCACCAGTACCCGCGGTAGAAGATGAGAAGAACGCGGTGACCGCGTTGATCGGCCAAGTGAAATAGCTGGCCGGATTGGTCGGTGAGGCTGAAGTCGGGCGCCAGCTGGCCTGCCGCAGAGGCAACTTGCGGTTTGGGTAGGCGCATTTTGTAGAGAATGAGGCCGGCACCGAGGAGGGCCAGTACGAGGACTGCGATCAGGATGCGGAGGCGGCGGGTGAAGAGCATAACCGAGGACTGTCGACGTCAGTATACCGCTCGAAAGCCCTTCCGAAGGCAGCGGAGCATCGCTCCGCAGGACAGGCGGGGCGCCCGTCCCCACACGAGTCTCGGCTGTTTAGTGGGATTCTTTGGCGAGCCTTACGCGGACGGCATCGAGTTTCTTCTGGATTCGCGCGACGTCTGTTGGGTCGACCTCGGCTTCGACGGTCTTGCCCCATTCGACCAGTGCGCGCTCCCAGTGCGTGGCGGCTAACTTGAGGCGGCCGGTTTTCTGGTAGAGATCGGCGAGGTGTTCGTTGATGGTGGGATCGGATTCCTGGCGTTGCGAAGCGCGGATCAAGTTCTGTTCCGCAACATCGTACTTTCCTAATTTGAAATAGGCCCAGCCCAGCGAATCGAGATAGGCTCCGTTCGCGGGTTCCAGCTCGACGGCTTTTTTGATGTACGCCAGAGCTTCGTCGAGGCGCACGCCCCGGTCGGCCAGCATGTAGCCCAGGTAGTTCAAGGTGTTGCTGTTCTGGGGCTCAGAGGCAAGAATCTTCTTGAAGGCCTCTTCCGCTTCGTCGTACTTCTTTTCGTGCTCGAAGATGGAGCCGGTCACGAAGTGAACGTAGATTTTCTCTTCGGGCTTGGGTGAGAGCGTGAGGGCCTTGGCAGCGGCTTCTTCGGCTTCAGGTCCGCGGCGCAGGCGGCTGTACATCTGCGCTAGAGCGATGTAAACATCGCGATCTTCGGCATCGCCCTTTAACAGGGACTTGACTTCGGCGACCGCTTTATCTGGCTCTCCGTTGTCGGCGAGCTGCGAGGCGAGAACCATCTTCAAGCCGCGGTCCTTGGGCATTTTGTCGACAGCTTCGCGGGCGGCCGCGGTGGCCTTAGGCCAGTCTTTTCCCTCGCGGTAGGTGTCAATGATCTGTTGGTACCCGCGAACCGCGTTTTCGTCGCCCAGGGTCAGCATCTTGCGGAACGTTTCAAGGGCGGCGTCGCTCTTGTGTTCGTCGCGCAGGATTGTGCCCAGCCGTTCCAGAAACACAGCGCGATTGTTGCTTTCGCCGGGCGTGTAGCTGCCGTCCGCCTTCTCGGTGCGCGTCAGCAGCTTTTGCAATTCCACAATGGCATCGGCGTCTTTGCCCTGAGCCTGGTACACGGTCGCGACACTATAGGGCACTTCCAGCGAGTCCGGAATCAGAGTCTCGGCCTTCTTGAGCGCATCCAGAGCCTGCTCGAACTTGCCGGTTCGGCGGTAAATGTCGGCCATGCGGAGATAGCTCTGCGGGTCTTCGGCGTTGGCGTCGGCGATGATCTTGTATTGCTCGAGCGAAGCATCGAGTTGCCCGTCGTTGAGCAGGTTCTGCGCCAAGCCGCGGATGGCATCGAGGTTATCGTGATCGAGTTCGGTGGCCTTGCGATAGGCGGAAATGGCTTCTTTGTATTGTTTCTGCTGCTCGTAGGTGTAAGCCAGCGCGGAGTACAGTTTGGCGGAACGCGAGGCATCCGGAACGTTGGTCAGCGTTTCCACTGCGCGCTTGGTGTCTCCCTCTTCGTTATAGAGGTAGGCAAGCATGGTGGCAGCCTCTTCGGAATCGGGCTGAATCTTCACGGAGGCGCGGAATTCGCTCTCGGCTTTTTGCAGGTCGTTGTTGAGGCGATACAGGCGGCCGAGGAGAAGATGATCGTCGATATTGTTGGGCTCGAGCCGCACGATCTGCTCATACTGGTCGATGGCGCTTTTTAGAACATCGGAAGAGCCGGAGCCGGATTGCAGATCACCGAGGGAGCGCAGGTAAATGCGCCCGAGGAGTTTGCGGGCTTCGAGGTTGTTGGGATCGCGTTTGATCATGTCCTGGGCTTCCAGGACAGCGTCGCGGATACGGCCAGTGCGGGCGTAGAGCTCGGCAAGGCCGGTGTTCAGATATTCGGAGCTTGGATCGTTTTCGAGGGCCAGGCGGTATTCGTCGATCGCTTTGTTTGCCAGTTCCGTGCGCCCATAAGCCGTAACCATTTCCTCATAGATGTGCGCCATCGAGTAGTGGTAGTAAGCGGCGGCTTTGTCGGGTTGTTTGGCCGGGGCGTCAGTGGCTGGTGCGTCGCTGGTTGGCGCGGCGGGTTGAGCGGCAGCCTGGGGCTGCGGAGCCGCAGCAGGCTGCTGTTGCCCGAAAGCAGGGACGGCCATCGCGGCCAAGACGAGCGCCAAGCGTTGAAATCGAATCATTCGAAGGATACCTATTTTCCCAGAATCACAAGCCAGAATCAGGATATTAGATGCTATTTCGCCAACGCAGACTGCTGTATTTTACGCCGACAGCTTAGGGTACGGGCAAAAAGACGGCGCTGGAAGGGCACGGTTAGGCAATCCGTGGGACAAGTACCGCAGATTCTTCCCCTTTTAGTGATCCGAGCCTAGTGACGGAAGTGACGAACGCCCGTGAATACCATCGCAAGGCCAAGGCGATCGGCGGCCTCAATGACCTCTGGGTCGCGAAGAGAGCCGCCTGGCTGGATGATGGCAGTGGACCCGGCTTTCGCAATTTCTTCGACGCCGTCGGGGAAGGGGAAGAAGGCGTCGGAGGCGGCGACGGTGCCTTGCGTAGGGAGAACGGCCTTCATGGCTCCGATGCGGCAGGAATCGACACGGCTCATCTGGCCAGCGCCGATGCCGACGCTTTGGCCGTCGCGCGAGTAGACGATGGCGTTGGATTTAACGTGCTTGGCGATTTTCCAGGCAAAGAGCAGGGCGCGCATCTCTTCTGGAGTTGGGTGGCGCTTGGTGACAACTTTCAGGTCGCTCGGTTGTAGGGGGCGTACGTCATTGTCTTGCAACAAGATTCCGCCGGAGACGTTTTTCAGTGCCCACTTCTGTGGGACGCGCTTGATTTCGACTAAGCGAAGGTTCTTCTTGGCGGCGAAGCGCTCCAGCACTGCCGGTTCAAAGCCAGGGGCGGCGATGGCTTCGACGAAAAGCTTCGCCATTTCTTCGGCGGTCGCGGCGTCGATGATGCGGTTCACGCCGATCACGCCTCCGAAGGCGGAGACCGGGTCGCACTCGAGAGCTTTCTTGTAGGCGGTTGCGAGCGTTTCAGCGGTCGCTGTGCCGCAGGGGTTGGTGTGCTTGATGATGGTGCAAACGGTTTCTTCGTACTCCTGAGCCAGATCCCATGCGGCTTGCAAGTCGACGATGTTGTTGTAAGAAAGCTCTTTGCCCTGAATCTGGCGACCGTTGGCGACGCCTGTGTCCGAGCCATCGGTGTACATCGCGGCGGATTGGTGGGGATTTTCCCCGTAGCGCAGGTCCATCGTTTTTTGGAACGACATGCGCAGGGTTTGCGGGAACTTGCTTTCGGGATCGAGTTCGAACTCCTCCGGCGAGATGCGCTCCAGAGTCGAGGCGATCGCGGAGTCGTAGGCGGCCGTGGTGGCGAAAGCTTTCTGGGCCAGCCGCCAGTTGGTTTCCAGCGAGAGTGTGCCGTGCGAGGTTTTCATTTCCTCCGCAATCGCGGCGTAATCGCTGGGCGACGTAACGACGGCGACGTCCTGAAAATTCTTGGCTGCCGAGCGGATCATCGAGGGGCCGCCGATGTCGATGTTCTCAATAATTTCCTCGAAATGCACCCCTGGTTTGGCTGCGGTCTTTTCGAAGGCATATAGGTTCACGACGATCATGTCGATAGGCACGATGCCATGTTCTTCGATGGAGCTAACGTGCGCGGGATTTTCGCGGCGATGGAGGATGCCGCCGTGGACCATGGGGTGGAGCGTCTTGACGCGGCCATCCAGCATTTCGGGGAAGCCGGTGAGTTCGGAAATATCTTTGACAACAATGCCAGCTCCGCGGAGGAGTTTCGCCGTTCCTCCCGTGGAAACCAGTTCGACGTCCATGGCGGCAAGGTGCTTGGCGAACTCGACGAGGCCAGTTTTGTCGGTAACGGAAAGGATGGCGCGTTCAATTTTCGACATGGGGCCTCGCTGGAGGAATGCAGATTCAAGACTCTATGAAAGTAGCTTTAGATTCTATCAAGGCGCGAATTTCTCAGTCGTGATTCGTCCAAATACGACGGTCGGCTTCGCTGCGGGCGGGACCGGAACCTTCCTAAGCGGCGTGGTGTCCAAACCGATAGCGGTAAGCAAAGTGATGCCGCCAGTGGCCCGAGTTCCTCGTTAGTTTCACGGAGCGTCGCTGTGAACTCTCTTAGTCTGATTGAGACTTCCGCTCTTGATGAGAATCCGAAATGGTTGCCGCCAATCGGCGGGTTGCTCGCCGCTGGAATGGTCGCTTGGCAGGTATGCCGGTTAGCGCTCCCCTTCCCGGTCTCTTGGGGCGGCTTGTTTCGTTCGGCTGCGGGGCGCGTCCTCGTAGTGTCCATTACAGGTGCGGTGGGGGTTTGGGCACTCGCCACTCTTCGCCGTGCAGTCGGCGGGGCTAATTTACCCGACCTTATCCTGCGTATATCCGACAACGCGTTATGGCTCACGCCACTTGCGGTCTTGCTATATGCGAATTCATCATTGGCGATCGCTATTGCTGTGGTGTTCATGGTGGGTGCCATGAGATCGCTACAGTCACTTCAGGGCTTCCGACCTGAGGCACTTACCGTGCCGTCAACACCATTCGTGAGCAGTGACGCTCCGCGGAATGGGTCCGGGTTCCGGCGGCAGTTCCTAGCAGTCTGTGCCGCTCTGGGCGCTCAAGTTGCTTTTCTGTGCTGCCTCGCAGGGTATGTCTTCGCCGCAGTGGTCCTGGTGTCCGCCAGCTCGGCAATCTGGGACAGCTCCTTGCCGCTAAAACCCTTCCGTAGGAAATCTCTGAGGGCAACGCTGCTGAATGCTACCCTCGCGATCCTTGTTACCTCCGCAGCCATGGTTTTTATTTATAGAGATCAAGTTGCATTCGGTCAGTTGGGCATTCCGTCTTTGAACCGCATTCGTCGCGAATCGCCAACCCAACCTGCGCCGGAGACTGCGGGACCGGCGCAGCCCGACCATGGTAGCTCCAGCGTTGAAGACGCCTATGAGGGAATTGTGCTTTGGCCCAAAGAGCAAGTGGTGACAAAGCTCGTGGCACCCACGGGGGTGTTTGGGCAGAGTTGGGTGAACAAGAATCACATTTCGCAACCTTTTGTGATTCCCTTCAACGGAGTCTATTGGTTCTTCAAGAAGCCGGATGTTCGCCCTCCTCGAAGTTCGCGTGAAGCTCACGGAAGTCCCGAAGCAGTGGATATTGTCTCAACGGACCAGCGCCGCCTCTCCATGGAGGCCCATCAGAATTTTGCCACCTTGATTGACGTTGATTCTTGCAGCAGGATTCAAATCGCAATCCGGAACACCGATCCTTATCAGGGGACGGTGTCTTTGGAACTCATTCTGATCAACACCACCTTGCCAGGGAAGCCGTCCCAGTCTCTGGGCGAGGCCATGGTCCAATCAGCTCGGCCCAAGAACGTGTATGGCGAACGAGCTGTAGCTCGTGAAGTATTAAATTTCGACGTTCCGTCGACTTCCTCTCTGCGACGCTTCGACGAAGTGATGATCGTTTTCAAGATGGAATCCGGTCGTGCGGAGTTGGGCGCCAAGGTTGGTATTGATCGATTCGTGCTAGTTCCGCGAGGCTCGTGACTTTGGAAACCCTGAGGCACCTAGGCGCATTTCCGCAAATGTCGTGGTAGCGGCTGCTGGAGTGCATATTTCAATTGTAGAACATGGGGCTGAAAGCCCGGCAAGCTTATGCGCGCTGGCGGTGCTCCGGCCAGATTGCTGTGATGCCAAGCCCTACGGCAATTCCAATGGAGACCTCAACGAAGCGGTGGACGGCGATGATCGAAGCTTTGTTCGTCCGTGGCACGAGCATGATGATGGCTACCGCCACGCTCGCGTAGCGGTAGGCGCTCCGCTCCACGCGAAATCCGGCGCAGAGGATCCCGAGTAGAAAGACGACGATACCGAAGACCAGCGCATTCCCCGGAAAATATGCGGCCGCGATGCCACCTGCGATTCCGCCTATTGCAGTTCCCGCCAGGCGTTGCGCGGAAATCGGGAGCGCTGCGCCGAGGGTCGATTGCATCACTATGAGCGTCGAGATCGAAGCCCAGTAAGCTTCCGGCAGACGAAAAAGGCGGGCAACGAGCAGCGAAACAACCGCTGCGACCGCGGTGCGCGCGGAGTGTTCCAGCGTCGAAGGATCGTCCTTGGTGAGGATCAATCGGCCGATCTGCCCTGTGCTCATTTCTGGCCTTCCAACAGCTTTACCAGTGTGTACAGCGTGTGATTCACCGGCGTGGGCACGCCTAGGTCGGCGCCCCGGCGCGCGATGTAGCCATTCAGGGAATCGATTTCCGTGCGTTTGCCGCGGTTCAGATCCTGGCCAGTGGAGGAGAATTGCTCGGTCATTTGCGTCGCGATCTTCATGACGCCTGCTTGCGCGGCAGCGCGATCTTCCATTCCCGGCAGAACGAGATGCAAAGCGTGGGCCACCTCCATTGTCTCGTCCACAATCGATTCCAGCAGCTTGCGGCCGTCGGCGCTCGCGGCAATGCGTCCGTATTTCGCCTGGCCTAGCGCAGAAACCGCATTCAACGCGCAGTTGATTACGAACTTCGTCCACAGCTCTCCCTCGATGTTGTTGGACACGCGGCAAGGCACGCCACAGCGCCCAAACTGCGCCACTAGCCTCAGCGTTCGTTCTGTTTCCGGGCCAACGACCAGATCGCCCCGTCCGAAGTGCTGGATGTGGCCCGGTGCCTTGGCTGCTGCGGCCACGTAGACCACGGCTCCTACGGCGTCGAGACCCGATGCTGACCGAATCCGGTCGGCGTTATCAACGCCGTTTTGCAGGCTCACAACGACGGCGCCAGGATCGAGCAAGGGAACCAGTTCGCGGGCCGTAACGTCGGTATCGGTCGTCTTGACGCAGAAGAGCACGATCTCCGCGCCGCGCACGGCACTGAGCTCCGTTGACGCTTGCACGCGGACCGTCTCCTGGAACTGCGCCGTGTCGAGGAAGAGACCCTTGGTGGTTACGGCCTCAACGAATGCCTGCCTCCCGATCATCACGACTGGCGCACCGGCACGAGCCATCACTCCGCCGAAATATCCGCCGACAGCTCCTGCGCCGACGACAGCGACGCGGGGCCACACTCGCGATTCAGTCACTGGGCCATCTCCGAGTGAAAAGAGAGAAAACCCTATTCTATCCGCAAGGGGTCTTGCTCTTAGTCGGTGTGGCCGTGGTCGTGGCCGCGCTCCGCCGACCAGATCGCCTCGGGAGTCTTCTCCATCGGGTAGAGGTGGACCATCCAATTGAAAATCACAGGGCGGAATGTGCCGCCTGCGGCATTGCACTCTTGCTCGGTGGCGATTGAGCCGCGCAAGCCAAACTTGGCGTTCGGTCCCAGCAAGCCCTCCCGCTTTTCGTCTTTGCTCATGGTGGCTGGGGGTGCGCAGAAATTCACGTGTTCGTGCCACTGCGCCACGCTCAGCGGAATGCGCTGGTCGAGATCGTCTTCGCTTAAACGCTTGGGCGCCGTGTACATTACGCCGACCAGCTTATATCCGTCGCCTTGCTTTTCGTAGAGAAGCGAGGTCGGATGCTCGGGATTGAATCCGAACGCGGCTTCGGCGGCGTATTTGTAATTCGTGAAGTGGTACTGCTTCTGCGGAACGTCGGGCAGGAAAATCTTGAAGCCGTCATTCAGAGCCGTTTGATAGTCGGTGTACTTCGCTGCGACTTGACGCGCCGTTTCGGCGACCTTCGCGGCGCGGTCTGCGTCGCCCGGCTTGAGATCGCGCAGTGCTGTCATCTTCATGTGCGGGCCCATATCCATGTGACGGTGGTCCATCGAAGTCTGGTCCATCAGGGTCATGGATTGAGCTGCGCCGGCATCTTCGCCCGCTGCAGAGTTGGCTTTGTCATCGTGAGGCATCGGCATTCCCGGCGTGTTGGACATGTCGTGGGGTGAGGTGGGCTTTTGATCCTGTGCTAAGGCTCCTGCGGTGAGAGCGGCTAGGAATATGACGCGTGAAAGAAGGCGGTTCATGAGAGTATTCTCCCCAATATTTATAACCCGAACATACGGGAATTGTTGCGGGATCGGGCCGCCCAGATCTTGGTTTCGAACTTGGGCTTCGAACCTGGGCTTCAACCGGCAGCTACAGGGTGGATTACGCCTTGGAACCCGCTTTGGCCTTCAGGCGAACTTTGCCGGCTTCCAATTCCACCGAATACTCCACCGCGTCGCACGCGTATTGCTTGCGGATCTGATCAGTCTTTTTCTTGACGAACAAGGAAAACGAATCGAAGCTTGCCGCGTCGCCCAGTTTTTCTCCGGCGTTTTTCTTGGCTTCGACTAGCGCGTGATAGAGCGACTCGACGTGCTTGCGGTCCTTTTCAACGTCGGTGAGTTGCGCGATGTAGGGCTGCTTAGTGGCTTTGGCGGCCGCAGGCTTGGTGGCAGCTTCTGCGGCTTGAGCGGCGGGCGCCACCGGTTCGGCCTCCGCCGTTTTCGTTGCGGCCACAGGCCAGGGAGCCATTGGTTTTTCCACAACAGCGACAGCAGCCGCGGCCGCGGCTTCGAGAGTGTCCGATTCTTCTTCGTCAATTTCGAGCGGCGTAATTTCGTGCGGGGTTGCGGATTCCTTGTCTTCGGGCTTGTCTTCAAAGATGCGCACGCCTTGCACGCCGAGCAATGCGTCCTGCGGGCGGCGGTATCCTTCTTCGCGAATGCGCGACTTCTTGCGCCAGAGATCACTTTGCACGGCATACTGCTGGGCCAGGGCGTTGTAGCGAAAACGCTGAGCGAAGCCCATGCGTCCACCGTCGGAAAACTTGCGCAGAATGGCGAGCACCTTCCACTCCACGTCGGTGGGCGGGCGCTTGGCGGGATTGTTGAAGTACATCTCGTACTCGATCTTCAGCCGCCGCAGCTGCTGTTCGAGTAGAGTCAGTTCCTCATCCGTGGTCACCGGTTCTGCCTCGCAGCTTGCAAGGTAGCACGGGAAGATGACCAGGGGATGATCACGGACGGGCCATTACTTTAGGGTGTTACCGGTGGCTGGAGGGCGCCCGCATTGTTGCTTTTTCTTACCAGTCCAACACAACGGCAAAGATCAGTGGCGCGACGATTGTGGCGTCGGACTCGATTATGTACTTCGGCGTATCCACACCGAGTTTGCCCCAGGTAATTTTCTCGTTGGGCACCGCCCCTGAATAAGAGCCATAACTGGTGGTCGAATCGCTGATCTGGCAGAAGTATGCCCATAGCGGAACGTGCTCGCGTTGCAGATCCTGGTGCAGCATAGGAACGACGCAGATGGGGAAGTCTCCGGCGATGCCGCCGCCGATCTGGAAAAAACCGAGAGGGGTTTTGGCGGTGGTATTGGTGTACCACTCGGCTAGTTCCATCATGTACTCGATTCCGGTGCGGACGGTGTGAACGTTCTTCACGTCGCCGCTGATGCAGTGTCCGGCGTACATGTTGCCGAGGGTGGCGTCCTCCCAGCCGGGGACGAACATGGGGAGATTCCTTTCGGCGGCGGCGAGAAGCCAGCTGTTTTTCGGATCGATCTGGTAGGACTCTTCCAGCTTGCCGGAGCGCAGAATCTTGAACATAAACTCGTGCGGGAAGAAGCGCTGCCCGGTTTTATCGGCGGCGACCCATTCTTCGAGGACCACGGCTTCGATACGGCGCATGGCTTCCATTTCTGGAATACAGGTATCGGTCACGCGGTTCATGTGGCGGGCGAGGAGGGCGGCTTCGTCCTTGGGAGTGAGGTCGCGGTAGTTGGGCACGCGCTCGTAGAAATCGCGGGCGACGAGGTTGAAGACGTCTTCTTCGAGATTCGCTCCGGTGCAGCAGATGCCGTGAATCTTGTCCTGGCGAATCATTTCTGCGAGCGAGATGCCGAGTTCGGCGGTGCTCATGGCCCCGGCTAGGGTAACAAACATTTTTCCGCCCGAAGCGAGAAGCTGGTTGTAGCCTAGCGCGGCGTCGACGAGCGCGGCCGCGTTGAAGTGGCGATAGTGCAGTTTGATGAAATTAGTGATGGATGACATGCGGACCATGCTAAGGAAAGCTGGGGAAGTCGCGCAAGTCTGCTTAGCTGTCAGCCATCAGCTGTCAGCAAAAACCAAAGCTCGACCCCGCCAGAGTCCACGTGGGGCAGGCGCCCTCCCCGACCGAGGTTGGGCTTTTGCTCAAGCCCGGCGAGTTTGCGCTCGCCTGCCCAGACGGGGCGTCTGGGCCTACATGTGTCGTGCCCAAGGTAATTCCAGTAGCCCAATCGTGCTCTCAATCTTTCCGGGAAAGCATCTAAAATAAAGAAAGCAGTTGCTGCAAGACCGATGCGCGGGAGGCAGCATGGAAAGTCCCGAGAGACTTCGCCCGAAAAATACCCGTCCCCACGACGCTCGCCCGAGCGCCGAAGTAGCCGAAGAGTTAGAAGAAGCCCGCAACCTTCGACGATTGCAGTGGATGATCGGGATGGTGCTGTCGGCAATCTATCAGGATCCGAATCTAACGGTTGAACAGGCGTCGGAACTCGTGGCCAACGCTAAGAACGCGGCGCTCGGGATGTTTCCGGGGAAAGAGCTCGCATTCGATCTTCTCTATAAGCCGAGGTTGCAGCGGGCTATGCGGGACCGGTTTCGGTTGCAGTAGGGGAGTTGCAATTGCACAGCTCTGTGAGCTACTATGGAACACGCAAGAACTTGATCTCTATGTTGAGTGTTCTCAGAGCCGACGTCGAACCAGGTTGGGCCGGGCGCTTGCTTTATGGGTCAGTCTTTGGCAGCTATAGTCTGCTTGGTGCTGCTGGTATTGTTATCAGCTTCATGAAGACCGGGAATTTGCGATTCTTCATCGGAGCTTGTTCTGCCGCGTTGCTTGCTTTGGCGCTCCATTCCTTGATCCTGGGGATGGGACCAAATCCGCCCGCAAAGAAGTTGTCCTCCCGCATGAGCTTATTGGTTCTTCTGAGTGTCCTTCCATGGACACTGCGGTTTTTCCTGCGGTAGCGAAATCCTTAAGATGGTACGCGAACATCGTTACACTCTCATCCCTCCATACCGTTGACCCTTTCTCACTGCAAGAGCTAGACTCGATTTTCCGAGGCACCCTCCCATGGTTTCGTCTGCGTATACGCTCCTGCTTTCGCTTTTCCTGGTATCCCCTCTTTTGCAAGCTGACGAAGGCCATCATCACTCCATGACCGTCGAAGAACTCGGCACGGTCCACTTCCAGACTTCGTGCTCGCGCAAAGTGGAGGCGGAGTTCAATCGCGGTGTGGCGCTGCTGCATTCGTTTTGGTACGAGGAGGCGGAAAAGACATTCCGCAAGGTGGCTAAGGACGACGGCAAGTGCGCCATGGCGAATTGGGGAATTGCGATGAGCTTGTATCACCAGCTCTGGGATTATCCCGAGGCCCAGACGTTGGCGGAGGGCGATGCGCTGCTGACGAAGGCTGAGGCGCTGAAGGCGACTCCGCGGGAGCAGGAATATATTCACGCGTTGCATGCCTATTATCGCAAAACTCCGCGGGGCAAGGCGGAACAAGGGAAGCCTGATTACGACCACCAAGCTCGCGCTACGGCGTACTCCGAGGCGATGGAGCAGGTAGCGTTGCATCATGCAGACGACCGCGAGGCGGTAGTGTTTTATTCGCTGTCACTATTGGCGTCGCAGCCTCCGCACGACACGACGTTTGTGAACCGCAAGAAGGCGGCGGCGATTCTGGAGAAGGTGTTTGCGGAAGATCCGAAGCATCCGGGCGTGGCGCACTACCTGATTCACAGTTATGACAAGCCGCAATTGGCTCAGTACGGTCTGAATGCGGCGCGCAGTTACGCCAAGATTGCTCCGGCGGCTCCGCATGCCCTGCATATGCCGTCGCATATTTTTGCGCGGCTGGGGTTGTGGCAGGAGGATATTGATTCCAACCTGGCTTCGATTGCGGCGACTCGCAAGACTGCGGCCATGCACATGGGCGATGCGGGGCATCAGTTTCATGCCATGGATTTCCTCGTCTACGCTTACTTGCAGAGTGGGCGCGAGGACGAAGTGTTGAAGGAAATCCAGGAACTCGATGGAATCAAGAAGTTGGATGATGACGAGTGGGCTTACTCGGTAGCGAAGTTTAACAGTCTGTATGACTTGGAGTTGCATCGCTGGGATGATGCGATGAAGTTGCAGCCGTTGGCTGGGGACCATCGCTATCCGAACGGAATGATTTACTTTGCGCGCGCGATTGGCGCGGCGAGGACCGGGAAGATCGATGCGGCGCGCAAGGATGCGCAGGAGATTGAGAAGATTCGCGCCAGCCTGACCGCCGACGGGAAACAAGAAGCCGGCGAAGGGGTGGAGTGGATGGGTAAGGAAGCGGGCGCTTGGCTCGCGCTGGCCGAGGGGAAGGGCGACGAAGGGCTCAAAGCTATGCGGGCTGTAGCGGATGATGAAGATGCGGAAGGTGACCAGGCGGCGGTTCCTGCGAGAGAAATGCTGGGAGATATGTTGATCCAAATGGACCGTCCGCAAGAAGCGTTAGCGGAGTACGAGGCGTCTTTGAAAGCGAATCCGAATCGCTTCAATGGGTTGGCCGGAGCGGCGCAAGCGGCGGAGGAGTTAGGCAGGCAGCAACAAGCAGATGGTTTCTACGGGCAGTTGCTGAAGGCTTGCGCGGGATCGAATTCGGATCGTCCGGAGTTGAAGCGGGCGCGGTTGACGCTGGCCAGGAAATAGCTTCCTAGCGCGGCGGTGTGACGATTTCCAGGATTTCCTGCAACCCCGCGCGGAGTCGAGCTAAGTCGGCTGTGGGTTGTTTGGGGAACGGCAGTGGGGCTTGCGCCTTTTGAGCTTTGACCTCGTCACGTAAATGCTGACGCGCGCCGGGAATGGTAAAGCCCTGGCGGTAGAGAAGGTCTTTGATCTTCACGACCACTTCCACATCACGGCGGCGGTAATTGCGTTGTCCAGTGCTGCCTTTGACGGGATGCAGTTGCGGAAACTCGCTTTCCCAGAAACGTAGAACGTAAGCTGGCAAGCGGCAGAGGCGGGAAACCTCACCGATGCGGAAATAGAGCTTGTCCGGAATCAGGATGTCTTCCGGCGGATCCTTTTTTACGCCTAAGCTTTTCTGAGCCAGGGTTTTTTGCGCCGCAGCTTTCTGCGCGATGGCAGGTCTTTTCGCGCCCGTCTTCTGTGTGGCAGAAGGCTTCGGGGAAAGCTCTTTGTTCTTCACCGTCATGTGGAAGTAGTTGTATTCGCGTTGTAACACGTTGCGGGGCCAGCGACAACTCCCCGAAAGTTCCATCTTCAAGATCAGCCTTTAAGATTCGTCTCAAATAACAAGGCCTCCGCGGAAGCTGATCCCGCCGGAGGCCCACTGATTTTCAAAAAGCGGTTGCCCCGCTTCTTCTGTTCTTAGTGCTTTTTCTTGGTTGCTTTTTTCTTTGCCTTTTTCTTCGTTGCCATGTTGAGCATCCTCCTTGAAAGATTCTCCCTTGATCTGCTACTCAACAAATTGGACCAGTAGCAGCCCTACCCCAAGATATTGGGGGTATATGAATACAATGTCAACAGTTTTTTGCACAG